>Ga0123352_10003472_pt1 | contig 22808 bp, 6 predicted proteins | sample TergutLab28metaG_FD_89700 | JGI IMG/M metagenome (GOLD analysis project Ga0123352, IMG submission 89700) | Labiotermes labralis P1 segment gut microbial communities from Petit-Saut dam, French Guiana - Lab288 P1 | ecosystem: Host-associated > Arthropoda: Insects > Digestive system > Gut ...
AATTTGACATTTGAATTTTTTTAAAAATCTGTCGAGGAAATTAAAGTTTCATAAAATGTGACACGAATAACTGTAACTTTTCATGAAGGCCAATATACATTTTTCATATCTCGTTCATTTCTACTTAGACTTAGAAATGATACGAAAAAAGTAGTAGGAAAAATCAAAACAGATTACTATATATTTGAAGAATAAAAGGCCAAGTTCATGTCACTTGTATATTATTTCACTTCTTATGTGCTCAACATGTTTCGGACATTAATATATCCGAAACATGTTGAGCTCATAAGAAGTGAAATAATATAGCAAGTGACATCAAGCTGGTCTTTTATTCTTCAACTATTACAATGATGCACGGTCCAATAAACATAAGTTTACTATATGTTCAATAATCAATGTTCGAATATTATTTCCAGTAACCATCCGCTTTTTGCAGTTATTTTGAATACATTAGCGTTTATATTTTGTTTAAAATCTAAATTTATACTGACTAAGCTTAATTAATCGTAACATTTTTACCTGTATTTCTGTCCCAATAACATCTGATTCATTCAATTTCTCTAATATTCTCTTTAAGATTCTATTTATACTGAGCTGAATGATATACAATTTTCTGGCGTCGCAACTTCCCATTCTGGCCTAGGCTGCCCTAGGCTGCTTCATTATTGAAGATTCCAGATCACACACAGACACACCACACTCCTCTGGACGGGCGATCGGCTTGCCACAGAGACCTCCACCCGACAGCAAAGAGCACTCACCATAGACAGACATCCATGACCCTCGGTGTGATTTGAACACTCAATCCCAGCAAACAGACAGTCGCCGACGCACGCCTTAGACAGCGTGTTCACCAGGATCGGCAAACGAACTGCCGTATTTAACGTGAAATATGTTTATAGACATTTGAAAACCTAATTGCAGAAAATTACACTCGCAGTTGTGATGGTTAGACGGTAGTTGAATAAGTAAAACTTTTGTTAACTTTAAATGCCAATGAAAGAAAATCGTTATAAGACAGTAGATGTAGGCGATGGCATATTTTATGAATCACTGAATACAAAAATTGTAGTACAATAAACAACATAATGTCTACCGTCGATAATAAATTCACAGGAACACGAGGTGATAATATCCAAGGAGTAGAAATAGGTTATGAAGTAACATATAGGTAAAATAGTCCCATTACAGGCCTGGAGTGGCCCAGAAGGTTCCAGGAAGTTAAGGTTCCAGATTTCATGACAACGACACAGGATGATGGTAAGGTTGTCAGTCTTATGCACCGGCCGCCTTTACCCCCAGGAGATGGTCCTGCTACTCATTTCTGTTAGATGATGAGTCGATACCAGGGCTACAGTTATATCAGAGCTATCTGTACATAACAGAAGGGCTCTGAAATTACATTTTCAGACTTAGAAAAATATGTTACACGATTAAGGGCAAATCAGAAGAAATATAGATATATTCACCAAAAAAAAAAGCTGGGCACTGAGGGCTGTATATTTTAAAATGGAGTGTTGGAAGATTCCTTCAATTACTTGGTCTTCTTTCCACCTAAACTTTTATCTTACACCGATAGAGTGACTTCTGGATTAGATTTTTAAGCATCCTTTCCAAATTGTCCAACACATTCTTCTTTCACATTATATCTTACTGATATTAATTAATTGCGGTTATTTCCAAATGTCTCAGTTGCAGTCCTACTGATGATACACCGCTTTGTACCATGTGACCATTTTAGATATATGAAATTGTGCTATCTGCGTTCTTCCAAGTTTTCCTGTCGCTAATATTCAGCGTTTGGATCCATTAACGACATATGTGTGGCAGTTACGGTGCAAAATGCAAAATCTGCTTTTGTTATAACAATTAATTTAAAATACGTGGATCCATAGAACTGGATTCCAAGTTCGTGGGCAAGATGTTGATAATGATCATTTAATCAGCACACCAACTAATGCACATACATAAAATGTTTACATTAAAATATTTAAAACCGCTCCAACATATTTCGATCCTAAGATCATCTTCAGAGAGCTACACTATTCCTTGCTAAAGTCACATTTTTAAAAACACCCACTGATTAATTTCCTTATTTTAACTCGGTGCTGTGACAGCATGTCGTATTGTGTAAGTCGTAGGCTGTTGAGAATGCGCCTGACTTTAGGTGTGTGTCGTGTGCTATGCGCAGCATAACACACGACACACATTCTGCCACAGCACCAAGTTAATATAAGAAAATTAATCAGTGAGTGTTTTTAAAAATGTGACTTTAGCAAGGAACAGTGTAGCTCCCTGAAGATGATCTTAGGATCGAAACATTTTGGAACGATTTTAAATGTTTTAATGTAAAAAAAATTATGAATGTTCATTAGTTGGTGTGGTGATTAAATGACTCTACGAAATGCACGTTGCAACGATAAATATGGTTGATGATGATGTTGATGATAAATGAAGGACCAGTTCATTGAACTCGATTTTTCATGAAAAGCTGAAAATCGCTGAGACAGTCAAGGAATTCGTCGAGGCGTACGAAAACTCACTGTCGCGTTCAAACTTTCCCTTCTCAGTCCATGAACTTGTAGAATGCAGTAAAAAAGTAGCGAATCCTCTTATTCTTGAAAACAAACGTCTAATCACAACACATTTTTCCACAGTCCCAACAAAATAACTAATATGGGTTTAATTACAATGTACATAATCATCATATAATAACAGTTGTTTTGGAAAAGGAAGCCTGAGAATGGAGACTGATACTGTCCGTGAAACGCAGGGTATTATATTGCAAAACGTAGGATGAAATGGTCCGAAAAGATTATGAGTTCTTCAGTAAGAAACTTTGGACAGGATTTTGACGTTCCCGTGACCGTGCATCGTGATAAATTCGTATAATAAAACCAACTAGACTCACTAATTTCTCAAATTTATTTTTGGAATAAAACTCTACATGTTTCGGACAGTTCCTCTATCGATCATCAGGAGTTTTTTACTGTAGACACGGCAATGCGAGCAGGATCAGGACGGAAATCCGTCCTGATCCTGCTCGCAAGCTGTCAGCAAACCTGTATGGCTTATACCATTGCTGTGTGTAAAGTGAAAACCCCCTGACGACGGACACAGGAACTATCCTAAACATGTAGATTGTTATTCCAAAAATAAATTTGAGAAATTAGTGAATCTATTTAGTTTTGTTATAATAATTGGACAAGACATTATTACCTCACTAGTGGTTTCCATCTTTTGAGTGATTGCAGTTATTCCTTATCGGATAAGGGAATTAAATTCTGTTTTTCGTAATCCTAAACAATGTTTATGGTAAGGTACTATATTATAAATAATAGTTATTTTAATACTGAAAGAAATAGAATGGGTGAGCGTGGAATGGATTCATCTGGCTTTTCAGAGCGACGAGTGACATAGGCTTCTGAACACGATAAAGAACTGAAGAATAAAAGACCAAATTGATGTCACCTGTTATTTTATTTCACTTCTTATGTACTGAACATGTTTCGGACATTAATATATCAATCATCAGGAGCTTGCGACTATGCTGTTGAATTACCACATTGGTCGTTTTGTTCTTGGTTCGCTGTGTGTTGGAGATTTGGTGCGGCTGGGTTTGGGTAGTAGGTCCGTGTTGCAGGTAATTCAACAACATAGTCGCAAGCTCCTGATGATTGATATATTAATGTCCGAAACATGTTTAGTACATAAGAAGTGAAATAAAATGACAGGTGACATCAAGTTGGTCTTTTATTCTTCAGCTATCACAATGATGCACGGTCCAATAAACATAAGTTTCACGATAAAGAACCTTTAATTTCCATAAAATTAGGGAAATTTCTTGATTAGCTGAAGATCTGTTTCGCTCATGAAACATTTTTCGTAAAGCACACTTTTTGTCAAATTGACATTCCCTCATTACTAGTTATTTGGGTTTCAGACTCACCGTCTGTCAAAATGTTGGTATCTACAAAAAAAATCAGATTTAAAAAAAAAAATGAATTAATTTCATAACATGCTTCAGCTCTTCTACTGCGGATCTGTCAAGTTTTTTTCTGTCTCCTGTAAATCTGTGTCGGTGGGTTAAGAAAAATCGCTGTTTCTTGAGAGATGTATTAGTTTCTCAAGAAGAGATGTTGTACATGGAGGTTATTACACAGTACGTCTAATACCTCGTCTTTTAAAAACTGTAGTTGGCCCATACTACCTGTAGTAGGCCCATACTACCTGTAGTTGGCCCATACTACCTGTTACAACACTAAAGGAACGTCTACGTGCTTCATGTATGATGTGTTAATGGATGAAAACGCGTAAAATAAGAAGACATATCTGTTCAGTGTCTGCGTTTGAAGACATTAACTTAGCCAGACTAGAGGACACAACAGTGACATTCTCTGAGCACATGTCTCAGTTTCTTATCTAGAATTCCTATACCATTCTCTCCATTCCACACATTCCTCGTGACGCGATTTCCCGTGAGATTTCATGACACTATAAGACCACAGGGATCTATAAATGATACGACCATAAAGATAGTCGTGTTTTTTTTTTTAAATCTACCAACTTCTACCTTAACGCAAACAAATCGCTTATAGTTATTTCGAATAACATCAAATAAAGATTAAGTGAAACATAAATATGCCTGAGAACGCTGTTGAAAGCACGGGATCAAATCATGGTAGTAATCGTGTTTGACATTCGGAAGGTCCGGGGTTAAGATCTCAGCCCGGAAACAGGCTACGCTGACCGATATTTTTCCTGACAGAAATTTAAATTTCACAAAATACGATGTCTGTTGGACCGTGCATCATTGTGATAACTGAAGAATAAAAACCAACTAGATGCCACTTATTATTTTATTGTACTTCTTATAGGCTCAACATGTTTCGCGCACTACTATGCCATCATCAGTAGCTCGCGAATGTAATGTTGATTACCACATTGGTCGTTTCGTTCTTAGTTTGCTTTATGTTGGAGGTTAGGTGCAATTAGGCTGGAGTAGTGTCCGGGCTGCAGCCCGGACACTACTCCGGGCTACCCGCACCTAACATCCAACCTACAGCAAACTAAGAACGAAACGACCAATGTGGTAATCAACATTACATTCGCGAGCTCCTGATGATGGCATAGTAGTGCCCGAAACATGTTGAGCCTATAAGAAGTACAATAAAATAACAAGTGGAATCTAGTTGGGTTTTTATTCTTCAGTTATCTACAAAATATTTTCGGCACAATCAGTTACGATAGACTGTTTTCTAATAAATGCAATCTTAGTACTCTGATTGTCACAGGACTTTGACTTGGTCTTTCTGAAACACAACAGTCTAAGAACACAAATTCGCGGACACTGTCTAAATATCCTTCCTAGGCTGACAGTAGGAACTGCTAAGTTGATATTCTTTAGATGCATCATCCCCGTTGTGTTTTATACAAATTAGGAGGGGTTAGGTACGTCAAAATACAACTGCCTTTGTTATTCGTTTTATTAGGCTGACGACATGTTTAGGCCACTCTGGGCCATCCACAGGTCACAAAAATTTATATAGAGGAAAACTATACAGTGTAAGATCATTAGTTGTAGTACATATTCTGAACTTTCAACGAGATCTTGTTGTCATGCGGTTTATCTGTATTGTTCAATGTAGATAAGCCGCATGACGAGATCTCGTTGAAAGTTCAGAATATGTACCACAACTAATGATCTTACACTGTATAGTTTTTCCTCATTATACATTTTTGTGGCCTGAGGATGGCCCACAGTGGCCGAAACATGTCGTAAGTCTAATAAAACAGATACAAAGACAGTTGTGTTTTGACGTACCTACCCCCTCTTAAACTGCTCAGTTGGTTGCATTATTTAGACACAGTATTCATTAATAAACATAAAAGTATCCGATATATGTGAAGAAATACAAGGACAGCTATGTACTGATTAGGAGCAAGATGACGGTTTCCCAAATATCATGTTCTTGTAATGATGTGTTTTCACAAGTAATGGAAGTCAAAAGGGCTTAATATAATGATGAAAATTTAAAACTTTTACTTAAATTTCAGGACATGTTACTTGATGGGAGAGACATATGTCTCGTATGGGGAAAATAAAAGGTGCATACAGAGATTTGGTAGGTAATCGGAGAGAAAGGTGTCATTTGTAAAACTTAGGCGTAGAGAAGATAATATTAAAGTGGATCTTCAAGAAATAAGATGGGACCGTCGACTGGATGGATCTGACTCGTGGTAGGAACAATTGACCGGCTGTGGCGAATATGGTTTCAGAAAATTCGGGAAATTTTTTGACGAGATGAGGAACTTCTAGTTTCTCAAGAAAGACTGTGCTTTTTTGAAGTAGTTAGGACGCATTCTTAAGTGTTCATAAATTCATTATATTTACTGTAGTATATACGTCAGTATTAACGACATTACCATCTCCCGGATCTCCAAATTGTTAGAAATTATTTAATGAATAAGGTTCCGGCGTGTTTCCGGTTCTGTATCTCAGTTGTAAGCGTCTGTTGGAACACAATGATCACTCCCGGAATTTCAGCAATTACTTCTGTTACACTAATGAATTTATAGCGCTACAACTGCGATTATTTTTTTGTCAATGTCTATATGATCCGAAAAACTAAAATGCCAATAGATAAAAGCAACAAGAGATAAGTCGCTAAATCTCAGTATATGGAGTTCCGTTAAGACGATTTCCTCTACCCTTCCTCTCAACTTTTATTTCTTTTCCCTTTCTATATTATTACGTGTAGAACCAGGCGTCTAGGAACGTGTGCACTAATTTTCAACTTTCTATTTTATGCTATAAATATTCTCCCTTATTTAACGTTTATATTCCCTGTCACATTGTCTATTCTTTTTTTACTTTTGTCCTTTTCTTTGAACACTCTGTACGCTGGATTTTTCCAGCAAAGTTCTGGTTAACAACAGCCTTAGCTGACTTTTGGGTTCGTTAACTGCGGTGACACCTGGCGACATTTATTGTAAGCTTCCTTTCAACTCTGCCGCCTTCTCGGTCAGGAGACATCAGCTGAAGAATTTGAAAGCCCAAACCTGAATCATTTAGCGGTGATGTTACAAGATAACCTAAAAAGAAACATTGACGAAAACAGATAAAACAGATTAGGGTAATCCGTTGAACATTAAAATAAATCCACGTCAACTATAAAGGTTCTGTTTGGTATCTCACAGGGAACACAATGTGCTGACTTCAGAACACGAGCTGTTCGGTGCTGTTTAGAGAAGTTACCGCTGTATTTAGAGATATGTGGAAAGTGAAAACGTGTTGTGTGGAAAAACATCAGGCTTTATAGGCGTGTTCGTAAAATTTCGAAAGGCGGCTGTTAGTTTCAAGCTGTCTGTCTGTCTGCCTGTCTGTTTGTCTATCCATATGGAAAAACTCGGCTCCCACTGCAAGGATTTTCATGAAATTTGATAATTGTTTTAAGAAAATCTATCGAAAAAATCCAAATTTTATTAAAACATGACAAGCATAGCGGGTATTTTACAATTAGATATATGCAGATTTATGATAAAAATCTCGAAGAATTTTTCTTAGAATGCAAAATATTTCAGACAAAATTTGTAGAAATATAAATCACATACATCAGGTTCAATAAATTGTTTCCGGAAAAATGTTGTTTATGCGATAATGTTGAAAAATACGGTAGACCCAGACAGGTCAAGAATGACTCAAATAGTTCATGTGCATTGCATGCTGGATAACTAGGGATACAAACACAGAGTTAGAATAAGTAACAAATTTGTGTTTTCCACTGCGACAATGGCTACACAAACGCGCCACAAACAGCTCTACTATGTTCAAGACATTTCATGTCTTGCACATAGTAGAGCTGTTTGTACATACTTTTATCACTGGTCTTCAGACAGTTCATATCAGAGTTATAACTAACTAAATAAGTAGCTAATTTATCAACCAACCAACCAAACAAGCAATCAACCAGCCAACCGTCGAGCTGGCTAACTTCATTCAGCAGTTATTTTTTTGCGAAGATGATAGGTTGTTGCCGATTGTCTTTATTTCGAGATCAAATCAGTGATATGTTCGGAGAGTAAAAAAAAAAGGAGGTAAAGTGATCTTGTTACAGGCCCGGTGTGGCCCAGAAGGTGGGTAGAGGTATAGCTCTACTCTTCCATGACCGCGGCACTAGAAGGGGGTGACTGGTCGGCAGCACGCCCCGGACGCACTTTACCCCCGGGAAAGACCCGGTACCCATTTTACAAAAGGCTAGGTGGGCCCCAGGGCCTGTCCGGACGGGCGGAAAATCTCGTCCCCACCGGCATTCGATCCCGGACCGTCCAGCCGTCCGGCCTAAATGTTCGGAGGGTGGAGAGGTAAATTTACATTGGGATGAACTACTTGTAATTTGATTATAACTCAGAGTACAACGGATGTTGCTCTTTATAAGATATTTTGGCGCATTGAGTCGAAGTTTAGTGCTCGCACGAAGGTTGCGGACTTTAAGGTTGTTGATTAATCGTGGGTAAATTTCTTTTTGTTGTTATTGTTATGATAGCATTATGGTGAAGAGGGTTTCGCCCTACCCTTAGCTAAGGGTTAGTGACCTTATTGTCAATCTGGTGCCCTGAAAACAAGGATATAGTCTAAAAATTTCGGGTACATTTAGAGCAACTTTGTTTTATGAATTGGCCAGACAAGTGGTTATGAAGCTTGCCCAAGCTGTTAGTGTAGAACACCTTTTGCGGGCCGTTGTAAGCGCCACGATAATTACATGATAGACTGTGATATTGATATACGGGCGGCACTGATAATATATTTCAGTGTCCTACCTAATTAATAGCAGATAATAGAAATATTAATACCCAATGTTACTAAACTTATAGAAGTGCCTCTAATTAATAATTTGTTGGCAAATCTGTACCCGTGTCTCTGTGCTTTCGACACGTAATATAATCCGATTAAAGGCAATGCTGAACGGCAGAGGGTTTCCGTCAGTTTAGTATCATGGTGAAATTTGGACGGCCTCCAAGTCTTCTAATATTCAAGAGACTCCCCACCTTTTAGGGAATGTGAAGATTCATTATCGCATTCACAACAACCACCTGTCCCTATGCCGAGCCAGATCAATCAAGTTCCAGGCCCCCCCCCCACCCCAATCACTCTCCCTGAATATCAATTTTAATATTATCTTTTGTCGAAGCCTAGGTCTTCAAAGTAGATTCCTTACCTCAGGTTTCCCAACCAAAACCCTGTATGAAACTTTCTTTTCCCCAATACATGCCACATGCTACGTCTAGGTTTTCCTGATTTGATTACCCTAACCATAGTGACCCATGTAGTGGGTCCCTGTCACCACGACATGGCGCGACCTCAGGTTGCGGATAGAGGAACAGCCTCCAATAAGGAGGGTAGCTGCGAATAAATTGAATAAGCAGTCGCGGACAGCCGACGAGGGGTGGTCCTCCAGCTTGGGAGTTGGGCGAGGTGCTAACAACCCCTTTATGTAAAACACTTATGTTAAGAACTATTCAAAGGCGGGGTGCTTGCTCTGGAGACAAAACAATCCGGAATGGGCTGGGCATGTGGCGCGTATGGGTGAGGAGATGGGGGTGTTTAGGTTCTTGGTGGGGAAACCGGAGGGAAAGAGACTACTGGGGAGCCCTAGGCGTAGATGGGTGGATAATATTAGGATGAATCTCCAGGAGGTGGAATGTAGGTATATGGACTGGATTGGGCTGGCCCAGGATAGGGACAGGTGGCGGACGATTGTGAGTGCTGTAATGAACCTTCGGGTTCCGTGAAATGCGGGGAATTTCTTGACTAGCTGCAAACCTAGCTTCTCAAGAAGGACTCTGCACCATGGAGTAACAATAATGACATTCGGTGGAAAGAACAGATCATAAAGCTTCTCGTGATTCAGTCTTCTCCACTCCCCTGTTACCTCATCCTTCTTAGCCTAAATATCTTCCTCTGCACCCTTTTCTCCAACATAACATATGTTCCACGCTGGATGTGAGAGGACAAATTTCAGACCCAAAAAAAATCTCATACAAAATTACGTTTCAGTATATTTTAACGCTTATATTTTCGTATAGCAAACTGGAAGAAAAAAGATTCTGCGCCAAAAAAATAGCGAGCATTCCCTAGGTACCATCTGGCTCACTTTTCTCGTGAAGATGCTTTTGATTTGCCAGATTTATTCTCAAATATTTGAAATGTTCCACTTTTTCAAAAAAGTATTTTTTCACCATTATTCCGTTCTTATTCGACTTCAACATAGGACATGTGGCGGTAGGTAAATGTGTAGTTAATTTCTTGCGGTCTACATTGACAGGAATCGGAGTTGACTTGAACGTAGTGGGGACAAAAAAGAAATTCCTTCCCAAGTCAATAATCCTATTTATTTCTTGTCTTTAATAACATTTCCAGTATCTCACATTATGGAGCGTCGAACTGCAGAATAGTCAATGCTGAATAGCAAAGAATGTGAAAAGAAATACACGGAGCTTAATTTTAGTTCATGTACCAAAATTCGCCAAGAACTGCGGAAGAGGCAGGAAATAAACTTCGGACCGAATCCTAACACGAACTTCGATCGATTGCCTTTAATATTTTTAACTTTGCTGATTGAACCATCTCAGGTCATTTTCATGATTGTTTCTAGTGGGATGTTTATCGAAGCTGTCAACACCTAGACAGCTCGTCTTCCACAGTAGACGTCTGGGTTGTGCTGGATTGATAACTGATGTGGAGAACGGAACCTGACAGACATGGGCCTGTCTCACTGACAGTTTTTCAAACATAAATCACGCATGTACTAACCTATAAGGGAAACCCTTCTTCCGCTATGGACAGGTAAAATTAAAACTATCCCTGTACCGTCATGAAGGCATAGAAAAGCGGAAGTGTAGCGCCATTTATCCTTAATTTCGCCTTTAGAGGGAATTTGTTGCATTTTTTGTGCAGGATAACCGAGTCCATATTTAGACAGATTTTAAGGAAAAGGAAGAAAAACTTATATAATAATAATAATAATAATGTATGTGTTTTTGTTGTCTTATGTGTATTTGTTGTATTATGTATGTATTGCTGTTTTTACTTTAGATGCCGGACTGCTGGCTAAAGTCAGTATTCGGAAAGTCCTGCGACCGGTCACCTCGATACAGGTTTTTCTTGGTTTCCCTGTGCCTAAAACCAAATGCTGAGATGGTTCCCAAGATTCCAAGTTGCCACTACATGCTTCTCATGTAGCCCTCCCGACATAAATTTATTAGCAACCAATTTCATATTTTGTATTCATGTAAAATAACCACTGCCACCGGGTGACAACCCATTGCAGTTAATAATAATAATAATAATAATTGTTATTATTATAAATAAGTGATCAGCTTCACGCCCCGGCTGCTATGCTCCCAGGAACAGTCTCTCAGGTAAACGCTAATGGGAGGAAGGTGGGTCCCAGACCCGGTTTGGACTCTTTTAGGAGATGAGAAGTCTCTTGATCCTGCTGGGATTCGAACCAAAACTGCACCGTCTTTCAACCCTTGGACTAGTCACTATGCTGACTGAGCTATGCTGGCTGCTCCATGGACAGAAGTAGCCAAATACTTCACACATGTTTTGTAATAATTTTATATTTTTTTTAAGGAGTGAATATTTTTAATTTAGAAATATTGTGCCATTTATAAAGGATTCTTTCTAGAGCCGAACACTTTATGCAGATTCTGCCGTGAACTGTCATTGTACCAGTAGCTGGACAATTCCAGGAATGTGTATGGATAAAATAGTTACCTGACATTCAATTCTTATACCTTTAGTATTGAACTACAAACCGACAAAAGAAAAACACAACAACAAAAACAAACAGATTAGAAGTTCCAATAAAGAATTATAAAAAATAGTCACACAAAAGTGGTCAATGTCGGACACATCTGAAGACAAAACACAAATGAAAAATAGAGTGCGGCTTGTAGGAGAAGACCCCGATTTGTGTAGGATCAAATTACACGTGATACTGTACAAATCATTACGTTATTCAAATATCTATTGTCCTTATTATCTATGCAGACCTATATAATAAGAGACTGCTTAAAAGGGTGTATACTTGTTATCTGATTATGCTCACGCTCTGGCCACTTTACCCATGAACAAACAGACCTCCCTCTCCAGTAGGTTACTTCCTTATTTTATTCTCTACAGATTAATGCAAGTTTTCCGTATGTTTGTCAGCTACAGCCTGTATTATACGGAGGTACAGCCTCAACTAAATTCGGCTAATACCTCATAGCTGTATTGCTGCAGAACTACTGATGACACTGCGCCATCTGTAGTACTCCCTCAATCAATCACTCACTCCCTCACTCACTCCCGCGTGCCCTGCGTTATAGTGGGACTACATGCAGCAGAGCGGACGATATCTACTGCTCCCCACTCTGCAGTTTTCAGCCCCACGAGCGTCCCGTTAATTCGGGTCTGCGTGCTGTAGAAATGACATAATTTTTGTTGCACAGAGAACTTTGATGCTTCCCGCTGTGCAATTCTCAGTTCAGCGTTCAAAACATACACGCTGTAAAATATACGACGCTACACGTATGTACCTCATATATGGGCAACACCATCTTCAGGCGTGCATATCAATTACTGTCACAGTAAAGCCATAACAAGTTATTAAACTTTGTATCAGCGTTGCAATTTAATAATTTGAGTTTCAGTTCTTATGTGTGTATACGTGGCTGTTTTTAAATAAATGTGAAACTAGGTATTTTTGCCTCTTGTTTGATCCAATTTAATTCATTTTTATATGCGTTTAATCAATATATATTAAATCTGATGTACCTGGAATAAACAAATTACCAAAATCTCCACAAAATAGTCTACCGTAAATCCAAGGCGTGGTCAAAGAAAGAACTTCTGCAGATTGAGGAAAAATAGCTGAAGCATAAAAAGCCAACTAGATGCCACTTTTTATTTTATTGTACTTCTTATAGGCTCAACATGTTTCGGGCACTACTATGCTCATTATCAGGTGCTCGCGACTATGATGTTGATTACCATATTGGTCGTTTCGTTCTTGGTTTGCTGTAGGTTGGAGGTTAGGTGCTGGTAGTCTGGAGTAGTGTCCGGGCTGCAACCCGGACACCTAACCTACAACCTACAGCAAACCAAGAACGAAACGACCAATGTGGTAATCAACATTACATTCGCGAGCTCCTGATGATGGGCATAGTAGAACCCGAAACATGTTGAGCCTATAAGAAGTACAATAAAATAATAAGTGGCATCTAGTTGGTTTTTTATTCTTCAGTTATCACAATGATGCACGGTCCAATAAATATCAGATAAAAAAAATAGATTATAAATGTATAATAAAGAACTAATTAATATTTTTCACTGATCAGGGCTTTTACCCGCCTGTTTTTGAAAGTGTAGGTGCAATTCCACGAATTCGACTTTCGTTGCTGTTGACTGATTGGTATCCTCCCCCTTATTCGAGAGATACCGGCTCCAATCCTGGCTCATGAATGTAAATTTTATGGCTCTACCGCTTCACACTTCACACGAACCGCTGAACTTCCCATTCCAGCCTGCCTCCTTATGTTTCACTCCAGTCGTTTATCCAGTCTGTTTACTTGAATGCTGATAGATAAAATCCTTGGTCTTCTTGACATAGGCCAGAAGAATGGGAGGGAAACCCAACAGCAGGAAGAGACTGGAAAACACCAGGTGTCGTCATCCTTAAAAATCCTTGGGAACAATTCACGTATCTTCAGTTCCAATGAGATTAGAACTCAGTTTTTCCTTCCGTATAATTACACCCGCTGCATATGACAGGATTTAGTGTGAACCGCAGAGAGAGTCTGGACGCCCTGGACAACGTAGTTTAGAATGCTTTTGTGAGCAGCAACGCAACATTAATGTCCGCGCTCATATTTTGAGTCTAATACGCTTGATTGGAAGTGTAAGAGGAAGACAGTGGTAAATATTTTTATCAGTTACTAGATGCAAATGGACTGCATGGTAATATATAGACCACATGCTGCAGAATATCTGGAAAATTTACAAATTCCAAGCTCTTTAATATGAGATAATTTCTGAAGAAAAATCTAGCTCGTGGGAATACAACGATATCACACGATGGTATTCAAAAAGAAATAATAAACACAAAACAAAACCGGTTTTTCGACACACTAAACACACAGACACCTGATGAAAAAGCAAGAGTAAAAAAGTTTCTCTATAACAGCGGCAGTATAAAAACTTTAACAAAGTAGTTGGACATATCTGCTGTCCTTCTCAATAGGTAGCCATGTTGCCGCTTGCTTCTTCATTGTTTTTGTTATGTACCGCTTTCAGAAAAAAAAGAAAGCCGATAGCTAGCTATAATTCGTCTCTGGGAACGTTCGCGGCTTGCCTTTGTTAACAGTTGAAGATCGGGAAAACGTCTTTTGATGATGATGATGATGATTCTTATATATATTCAATTCCATGGAACTATAAATATCAATGAAATTAAGTAAAGATCAGACGGCCATAATGGAGTGTTTGGTTGACCATTTATATTGGATTAATTTAAAATAGCCGAAATATACCTGACTTACATATGTAACAATATTACGAAACTAGGTTTAGTATCCTATTAAAAAGAGTAAAATTTCTGCATTATGTAAATCTTATGTATATTGGGCCGTGCATTATTGTGATAGTTGAAGAATAAGAGACCAACTTGATGTCACTAGTTATTAAGTTTTATTTAACTTCTTCTATGCTCAACATATTTCGGACATTAATACGTCCATCATCAGGAGCCTGCGACTTTTCTATTGTATCACCACATTGGTCGTGTGTTTTTGTTTCGATGTGTGTTGGAGTTTCGGTGTGGTATCCGTGTAGCAGGTTGAAGCCTGCTACACGGTTACCACTCCAAACCAGCCACACCGAAACTCCAACGCACATCGAAACAAGAACACACGACCAATGTGGTGATACAATAGAAAAGTCGCAGGCTTCTGATGATGGATGTATTAATGTCCGAAACATGTTGAGCATAGAAGAAATGAAATAAAACTTAATAACTAGTGACATCAAGTTGGTCTCTTATTCTTCAACTATGTGTATTATATGTTTGCTTTTATTTATAAGAATAGAATTCGAAGACGCTTCCTCTAAGAAGCTGGCAATACAGAACAGGCTAGACGACATAACCAAGTAGTGCAGAAATTCCAGGCTCCAGGTTGCCTGGAAGAATAAACCCTGTACCGTGGCCTTCAGTATTTTTTGAGTCGTCGTCAGTGTAGAACTTTCTCAGTGTTTTCATTGTGACGCATAGAATGTTAAGTTTGCTTTTAGATTTTATGTATTATTTAAGATGTTACTATTAATTTCCAGGTAAAAGTCTTCTGTTCTCTTTAGTACACTAAACTAGAGTTTCTCAACCGCCGGACCGCTGCCCGGTACCAGGCCCTGGCATCAATTATACCGGGCCGCGAGATATTCTCCTGGAATTGATAACTAATTTAAATGTAATTTTATATTTGTCAACATGCCACACCGTACATATAAGTGTACTAATACTCTTTATGATCATGCCATAATTAATTATTAATACTTATGTTAGTTTAATGTATGAACTTAACAAAAAATGGAAAGGTATTTAGGAATAAATTTGTTGAGACCGGGCTCTCATCTTATAAAAAAAGAATTTACCGGGCCGCGGTCTCACAGAGGTTGAGAAACACCGTACTAAACCATTCTACACGGGTTACTGCCAGTATACTTCTATATTCTTCTATACTTTTCATAATAGATCAAGTTTCAACTACATGAAAATAATCAGATTTGTTTTGTACACAACTATCTGCTGTAATCCTAGATGATAAACCTCTCTGTTCCGAAACATGTACGACTTTCAGTGTTTTGGTATGATTATGAATGTGTAAAAGACAAATTTTGTGCGTTTTGTTGACAAATTATTTTAGATCAAGAAGAATGTTACAAAAGTAGGATGGTAGCTCGTGGACTGAATCTACCCGGTTCAGGATCGGGACGAGTAGCAGCTTCCTATGAGTACGATGATGAAAAGTCGGTATTCGTAAAACGCGGGACAATTTTTAACTAAGTATAAACCAACTAACTTATCAAGAACTCTGTTCTATGTACTTAGTTAACTAGGTAATAAGCAAGTGTTTTATTGAGTATATTTTTTTCCAATCATGAGCCGAACCTAATTTGTCCTTCATCTAATTTTATTGGCTCTGTTACAAGGTTCATACGTGTCTGTGTCCGAAGACTATTCTGTGGCTCTTCGGTTAGCTGTTGAGCAGCGAGCAAATTTACGTTAACTGAGCTGGTGTCAATCAGAGTGTTCATGTTTTGTTTTGGATTTACATTAAGTTTTAGATTTCTTAGATTTTTAAGATTTTTTTTAATTTCTAAAGTTTTAGGTGTTTTAGGTAAACTTTTCCCAACAGAACCAACTTTTTTGGCGGGTTAGCAAATTTGAGAAAAGTGACTGTTAACTTCATGTGTCTCTGTCGTCTGCCTGTCCGTCAGTCTGCCTGCATCGAACACGGCGACTCCCCAAAAATGTGTCTGAACAGAACTTGATATTTGAGGTTTTTTCGAAAAGACAGTTGAGGTTCAATTAAAACCTGACAAGAATAAGAAGCAATTTACGTGAAGACTTACTTAAAGTTATGGTTAGTAAGTCGCTGAATTATTTTTAGAAAGGGAAATACTTCAGACATTGTTGGTAATATCAAAATGCACATTTTATATTCAGTACATTTTCCCGAAAATTGTAGCATTTGTGAAATAATGCGGAAAAATAATGTAATGACAGACAGATAAATACAAAAGGTCAGTCGATAACACAACACTTTATTTATATACAAAAATAGTATATTTTTTTCAGGGCGACATATTTCGACCTTATAATTTCTTTCCCAGGCCCTCCAAGAAGACAGATCCAAGAGTTGGATCTGTCTTCTTGGAGGGCATGAGGATGACCTTATAAGGTTGAAACATGTCGCCCTGACAAAATATACCATTTTTGTATATAAATAAAGTGTTGTGTTATCGACTGACCTGTTGTGTTTATATGTTATAACACTTCGGGATGGAAAACATAAAAAGAATAATGTAATGACAGGCAGACCACACCTAACAATATACTGCAGTTTAGAAAATATGTATTTTGTATGCCAGGTAACTAAGGCGAGGATAGAGACACATACCCATAATATTTAATACTTACTGCTGTACGGTTGATTACTTGTGTTTGATCTTGTAAAATGCCTTGCAGCAACACTTAAGCAGAGGAATTATACCATGACTTACACGTCATTACGACTGGTTTACCCAAACTGTACATCTAAAGAAGTCCATGAGCAAAGGCATGTTATGAAGTTTCAGTCCAGCCCTTACCTGTAACGTGTTAAAAGATCGAAAATTATTTGGAATATCATTTCTTTCAAAAACTTTGCGTATAGTGTGCAATGATGTTGTTGAAATCTAAATATTTTTAGATAAGCGACAGTGACACGTAGCTCAAAAACAACAAACAAATTGAATTTATTTTATTTCCACTGCAAAACGGTTACGTTATGCGTACGTTACTTATCTTGTTGGTTTTCCATTGCAGCTACAGGAATTGTTGCAGTAATACCTCTGCATCCATTGTGACTGTACACCGCTGAGCTTTGCTGCGGTTGGTACAGAGCGCGAAACTCGGAGCATCATACGTTAAATACCGTAATCCTATGTACCATGACATGAGTATATATCTAATTTTCTTTTGTCTGATAGCAACAGGCATTCCGACAATTGCTGGTCCATTTAATGTGGCTGCATTCAGCAATAATTCAGTGACAGGTTGATAGTAACCACCGATATTGCGCTTGTGGCTTAGTTTGGTTTCTAGTAGGATTGCACCGTAATTTGCTGGTGTCACGGAAATGCTCTTCAATTACAAACGGGGCATTAAATCATCGGTACAGAGGGGGACGTAAAGATACCGGGGTTGTATGAAGTGACCACTAAATTACAGTGAAATTGTCAATAGCCCATCGTACCATGCATCATACGAGAAATCAACTCCTACGTTCAGTTCGTGCATAAAAATTAAATCATAAATGGCGAACGTGCATTTAGATATTGCTGAGGCCGTGTTTAATATTGGTGTGAGATTTTATGTAACTTAAGAAGAGGGTTCTTATATTTCGTGACTGCAGTTACGAGACTATTTTAATAGCGGTGAAGAACAGAAATTTGAGAAGAAACTGTTTCATTAAATTGATCTATTGTGGTATATTGAAATTTTTTGACTTTTTCTTTGGGGATAAAAAACAAAACTTTTCGGAAAATGTCTGCTTCTTTTGCCAGGTGCGATATTTAACATATTGCTTTGTTTCATTTACCTGATAATGGGTGACTGTCTAATACCGGAACATACTTACGAGTGTAGAAAACATGTGGATTACTGAGCAATTGATTTAAATTTTATGCACAATGTAATTTGTTTTCTTTCTCACATATTTTAACAAAAAATGTTCACTTAACACACAGAGTGTATTTATATTTGTTACTGTTCCGGGAATGGATAGCTCAGTCGGTACAGCGACTCGCTACAGGCTGGGCGGTCCGGCGATAGAATCCCGGTGTTGGCGAGATTTTCCTCACCTGTCCTTGGGGCCCAACCTGCCTCCTATAAAATGGGTACCGGGTCTTTCTCCGGGGGTAAGGCGGCCGGGGCGTGGTCTTGACCATCCACCACATCTAGAGCCAAGGTTAAAAAAGAGTAGAGCTATACCTGTACTCTCCCATTGGGCCTTCGTGGCCGGCCTGTTCTGGGGTGAACTTTATTTACTTTACGATTCCGGGAATTAGCATATCTCTAAAAGGCATTGATGGCTCTGGGCTGTCAAGCAGAAGCCGTACGTTTTCTGTGAGGTGGAAGCTAATATGTCTTTATGCGAAGTATTCTGGTGAATGATGAGTAGTCCTGTAACCGTAGGTAGATGAAATTATAAAGAGTGAATTGATAGGAAAATGACACTGTTTTAATGTTAGTAATTATGCACAGAGTTTGTTTGAAATAGATTCGCTTTAAGAATGGAATAGTTTTCCTGTTTATTGTAAACAATATCGTACGCAAATTTACGCACTTCTTGCAATTATTCCATATAACGTTCTTTCTATTAGTCACCGTATATTTTTACAAAATTTGTGCTATGGAGAGTGACATCTTGCATTTCGTTATATACTAAATATTTTGAGGAATGCTTTCATCTCCTGGGTAAAAGAAATCCTTCCAAATTTCTGGCAACTGGTTACCAAATATAAGATATCATATACCGTAAAAAACACTCTTTACAGTCACCGTAGTGAGAACTTCCCACTGACGTATTTTTTTTGTTATTTTCACTTGTCTATCATTCAACTTTTTCCTGAAATTCTGTATTGTGACTGTTATTATGTGGTCCTTGTAATTGAAGGATCAAAGCTGGTTGACTCGAACCATAATGTTTCAATATCTCCCAGTTGGTATTATTTTTGTTGGCGTCAACATCTATTTTATTCAAAGAAAAAAGAACAAATGACAGTCTCTAAATATTCGAGAAGAAGAACACAGAAATCTAACATAAGAATTTAAACAGCTATGCATTCACGCAACATATCACAAAATAGCGTGTCTCTTGGTTTTCCATTCATTGTCGATAGAACTCAGTAATTCGACTGCGAGGTGAATGTTTTACTTGGCGGCCAATGAGCTGTCACTTGCGGGCGAGCTAATCAGGAAGCGCGCGGATATGTGCCGGGTGTTGTCGTGTTTTACTTGGCGGCAACTGGAGACGCACTTGCCGTGCCGACCCTTCACCAACGCTCGGCGACCGCTCAGGTTTCTATCATGTTCAGATCCTATTCCTACGGAATCCTAAAGGACTGATGGCAATAGACATGACAAATTCATTTCAAAACCTTTAAGAGAAAAACAAAAACAACGACAGAACTTAAGGTCAGAATTAGATGCACGATAACAAGGACATGAGAGTTTTGTCAGAGTAAAAGCTTGTGAAAAAGCAAGATACAGACAAATAGAAGTTTTGTAGACCAGAGTAGTCTCAGGTCGGTTGGGCCCCGTGACTATATAATAAGGTAAAATTAAATCTATTCCATTGAAGGCCCGGACAGGCCATCAGTGTTCTTGGAGTTTGAGGCTCCTGTAATTTTTAGACAATCGGAAAATGAATCCCCCCACCAGGAGATACCCCTGGTAATCATTTCTCTCATAGGCTGAGTCAACTCCAAGACGTTAGTGCGACCGGAAAGATTAAGTCGATTACCCAATCGGGAATCGAAACCGCGACCTTCCGGCTTGAAGGGCAGCGCTTCAACCAAATGCGGCACCTCGTGGCACGTCTAGCTAATCAGAACTCTCTGTAAGTAGCTACTTTATTCCTAGATTTCGAAGATGGGTTCCCAGAATTCTGCCTCCTGTCTGAAAAAAGGAATGTAGTGCAAAAGAACCCGCAACACCTACAAGTATTCTGCATATTTGGGTTCACCCTTGCGTTCAATGTGTAGCCTATGAATTTGATTTTACAGTCTATAAAACTAACAGCATTAGAACAATTTTTATGTAGGCAACGACTGTTCCAAAGGCTTATCAACAAGGGAAGTAAAGAAAGAGTTATTATATCACATTCATGTACTGATGATTACAGACACGCAATAGCTGTTGTTTTCCCATGATTCAATTTTAATTACTCAACCTTTGTACTAACAATGCTACGGGCTTCTGAATTGCGCGTAGAAAATTTTGTTTCGAAAGATGTATCCTGTTTTACTTTGTACTAGAACTTTATTAAACCTGAGACTTGTAAAAGGAAAGTAATATTGCATGTCATTACATTGTATAACATGCCAAATATTGGTATCAAATATTTTATTTATCCTATAGTTTATTTAATGACGCTGTGAGTATCTCAGATTATTTAGCCTCCAAGAATAGGATGATTCACGATCGATACATCAGAAAAGAGTGGGAATTGGCCGTGACATAACTTGAGGTTTTATTCAGGAATTTATCCACAGAAACTAAGAAAAGCCCCGAAATAGCGAGAAAACATACGTAAATATTCGATTCTCTGCAATCAGAAAAGCAACAATTTAAATTGAATTGTGAACGCGATGTTATTAAATGAGACACGTTATAACTTATTCTGTGATGGCGAAGGTTGTGTCTGTCCGAGGCAGGAAAACATATAGGGGGAGTGAAGGTATAGCTCCATTCATTCTGAAATGTTGCACTAGCTGATAATGAGTGGCCAATTTCAATCCGTGGCCTATTTACCCCATGAAAAGCCCCTGGATCTGTGGAAGTCAGAGGAAATCCGGGCGTTTTCAAGAAAAATTATTGCCCTACCTGGATTCGAAAACTAGGTCCTCGAGCCCGTAGCTTAGTTACTATAAAGACTGCACTATCCCGGCTCCTCTTATTCTGTGATAGCCGATATTAATTAATTAATTAATTAACAAATTAATATTTATTTCGATTTTATCCTCATTATCTTCTATTGATGCCCGTCAGTCCGGGTGTCCCAAGAAAACATCAGGGGTTCAGAATATTTTGGATCCTTCCTGTATCCAAGCAACAGAGCTACAATTGAGCATGACGAGAAAGACATTTGAGCAGAGAAAGGAGACGAATGGCCGTTTTGTACCCAGAAAACAAGGACTTAGAGAACTCAAGGTATATATTATGTAAATAGATTGTGATTTTGTAGAAAGTAACACACAATAATTTGTTTCGCCTGTTAATACACGCAACAGTGCATGAGCTAAATAGGACAGACTGTAAATTAAGATCAATCAATGCTGGAAGTATAGATATAAATTCATTTATGCCTTTATGCTAAGTGTGTTTGCGACACCACTACTTTTCAAGGAAATCATTATAATTTAATTTAATTATGCGGATTACCGGAGTGCTGATAAGTCCTTAGCCCGACCAGAAAGGAAAAAAGCTGCGCCTGTCAAAAGTGTGATGATCAGAGGAATGGATTGGTTTGGCTAGGGTAGGGAAAGGTTGTGGACTCTTGTGAATGTGGTAATGAACCTCCAAGTTCCATAAAATGCGGGGAATGTAGCTTTTTTCCTTCCTTGTCGGGCTAAGGACTTATCAGCACACCTGTTGAATTTTCTCCAAATCTGAAGAAGAATGTACAAAAGGCAGGCTAACTTTTGTTGACACACTAAAAATTGTGACTTTCATTGGTCTTATTTTAATGAAATTTTCGATTTCTCGATGACGTCGCGTTAAATTGTCCTGTACCGAATGTTATCCAAGTTGTTCAAAAATTACGGAAAGTAGAAATAGAAATTCATTCAAACTCTTAATTAAAGTATGATTTTGCGAAATCATACTTACTCTACAAATTTTTGTAAAGTACTTCTCTCTCAAATATTAACAAATCCGACAAAGGTTTTGTGTAGTCTAAAGCAACATGTGTAGTACTAGGAAGATCCGAACATCTACATCACCCCCCTCTCCCCCGCCCCGAGGACAACATCTTATCTTCTACAGTAAACACTCTTTTATTTTCTTGAATAATGTTATCTTGAAGAGTAAGGAACTGAAATTAATTAATTATCAGCCAACATTCACATATTAATTAACTAAAATTTAATTTTTCTATTGATTTTTCTTTCGAGTTAACTTATAATCAATATAAGGAAGGTGATATTCTATGGAAAGATTAAAAACAATAAGAAAACAAAACAGAGTAAAAAGTATTGATTTAGCAAAGAAATTAGGGGT
>Ga0123352_10003476_pt1 | contig 22787 bp, 10 predicted proteins | sample TergutLab28metaG_FD_89700 | JGI IMG/M metagenome (GOLD analysis project Ga0123352, IMG submission 89700) | Labiotermes labralis P1 segment gut microbial communities from Petit-Saut dam, French Guiana - Lab288 P1 | ecosystem: Host-associated > Arthropoda: Insects > Digestive system > Gut ...
CAAATGTGGTTCCCTGCGTTTCCACTTAACACCTTAACAGCCAAGAAGCAACTGCATCTCCTCATCTCTATCCTTTGTTTGCTTTAAATTCGGGGTATAAATGCTTACCAATTTCAACCTTAAGTTTATTTCAATATTTAAAATTCTGCACAATTTAACTATTGTTTGAGGGGAAACTTAGTTCATGCATTTTACACAATAATTCCTTTCTCCATACAGTGTCACATACTGCTTGTAAATCAATAAATATATGATATAATTCTGTGTTTTTTTCCCAACAGCTTTACAATATTTGTCTCATAGTAAGAATCTGATCAACTGTTGATCTCCTCTTCAAAAGCCTCCTTGATATTCGCCTATTATTTCTTCAGCATAAGGTGCTAATTTTAAACAAAAATTATTTGACAGAATTCTATATCTTGTAAGCAGTAATCTGACTGCTCTATAATTATCACACATCATAACGTCCCCTTTCCAATGAATAGGACATATTATCCCATATTTCCACACATGTGTTATATCTTCCTACCATATTTTTTAAATGCTTTCATAAATACCCTTCTTGAGCTCTTTTCCTCCCTCTCTAATCAATTCGGCCTGCAATTGGTCATGTCCAGTTGCTTATCCACTTTTCAACTTACTTATTGTGTCTACATCGTTTGGTGGTTCAACATACAGTTCTGCAGTTTGTACGCACATTGTCCACTCTTCTCTATCTCTATCTCTTCCATCTTGCATTTCGTAATGCTTCTCATAATATTCAGACCACATCTGTAGGACTTCCTCTTTGTTCCTTACTATGTTACCTCTATTATCTTTTATCATTAATGTTTGTGGTTTGAATCCTTTTCTTATACTATTCACTTCCCTATAAAATTTCTTTGGTTCATCGTTACTATAAGCATTTTCCATTTGCTTTTTTCTTGTAAATATTTTATGTGTTTCTTTTCTTCAGTCTTTTCATTCTTATTCAATTTGTCAGGTATTTCTGTTCATCATGTTGTTGTACGCTCTCTTTTTATCTTCTAATATTATATGGTATTCTTTATCAAATTATTTCTCTGTCACACTTCTTTTCCTATTACTTTTCCAGCTGATTCATTTATTCCTTTTTTGACTTTGTTTCATATTTAATTTATATCTTCCACTTCTTTTAATTGAGTATTTTGTACATTAGCTGTTACCTCCTTGACGATTTTTTCTTTCATTGCTTTCCTATTTCTTTATTTCACTCTTCATAATCTTCTCCCTTCTCTTAATTTTCAATCTAATTTTTGCCCTCACCAAAAATGGCCTGATAATATTTCAGCACCTCTCATACTTCTCACATCACATTATTCATCCAGTGTCTTCTGACTACCATTATACGATCTATCTGGTTACATATTTTGTTGCTAGGTGATCGCCAGTTAACACTGTGAATGACAAGCCGATATTATTTGTAGTCTTCTCGTACCTACTACATAATCTGCCCGGTCTACAACGAAACTGCTGCACTTAAAAATTAACCAATTGAACTAAAATACATTTTGCTGATTTCAGCTGCCTTTGCTTACCTTGTCTGATGGCGCAGTGGACCTGGAGAAGGACGCAGCCAATGAGAAGCAGCCACGTGGCCCTCGTCATCGCGTCACATCACGACCTCCTCTGGTTTGTCACGGTTCCCGATTCTCACACGTCTCATTGTGAGGAGGTGGACGAAGAAGCGAATCCCTCTGTGAATAAAGATGTACAATTAGTTAGGGATTAAGACTCGAACCTAATGAGGAGAAAGTAAATAAAGGGTGCAGAAAACTGCATATTAAGGAACTTCCTACTTTCACTATTTACCAAATACTTCATTCACCCACTTAGTTTGTCCCCTGCAAGTACGCTATCAGTACCAGATGCTTTATAGCGTCAGTTTCTAGAAATAATGTTGGATGAAGCCATCTGGTCACACTTTCAAATATTAACTAAGAGCTCAACTGCAGTGATTACATAAAATTGCAAGAAATCACACAGTCTGGATGTCACCCTGGATGACTTTTAAACAAAGCTCGTTTACCACATTCTTTCATTTTCTTTTGGTTCCTTTTTTATTATTGTATTTATGGTTGTATGTATTGTATGCTTTGGTTTAATTTTGCAAATTATGTATTTTTATTGTTATTTTTATGTATTCTTATTGTTATGTACGTTCTGTTCTGTATATCTGCTTCGTGGTGTTGTTCTATGTATTATTTGTGTGTAAATGTGTACTGTACTACTGCCACCGGGTGTCAACCCAACTGCAGTTAACAAATATATCAAAGTGCATCCGGAATAAAAGTCAGAATCGTTATCACTTAAAAGAACTGATTTGCCTTCGGAGATCAGTATAGTAAGGTTGATTAAGTATTCAAACTTGCGTCGGCTGATTAAGTATTCAAAGTTGCGTCGGTTGATTAAGTATTCAAACTTGAATCTTAAACTCATATTCGAATGGCAACTTAACACCTGTCGACTTCAAGGAATATTTCATGCAGACTTTGCTGTAAAATGTTATAATTTACTGAGTTGTTGTAAAGCTACAAGCGATCTCTTGAACTGTTCCAATGTATCCATATATTGTTACTCGTTTCATTTTATTAACTACATAATCAAGAATTAATCATATTTATACTAACCGTAGTACCCCTCGTCAGCAGATTGGAAGAGGGTGACACCTAGATACCAATCCTTACCGTTACTTGTGAACCATCCTATAAACGAGTGACAACTAGAAACCGTATCACACCATCCTGTGAAAGGAGTGACACGAATCCACACCGTCGACTGTGAAAAGCACCGTAAAAGGAGTGATTTCCAGACACCAATCTGTACTGTTCTTTGTGAACCAACATTTAAGCTGTGGCACTTAGGACGGCATCAGGTGTGCACCGCATATTCCAATATGTGTTCTGTGAAACGTACCTACCAGAGACGCTGAAGTAGCTTGTAATGAAATCACAACCTTCCTCTAACCTGTGCATGAAATATTCTCGCACCATCTTTGTTTTCCACATAAAACGAAAAGGTAGGCTGAGAGCTCTCTTGGAATGGGTTGGGCCCGTACAGAATTAGGTCAACAGTCAGATGACGACGCGCAAAGGAACTTCGTGAATGTGTGTCACAGTGACTTGTCTGGCGTGATATCATATCAGTCATGGCAATTGTGTGCAAGGGGGGGTTCCCCACACGAATTGGGTGCTTGTGTTCGATGTTCGATACGATACTCCAGCTATAAAAACGAACTCTACATCTTTCTTCTTTACCAGGAACCAATGCTGAAAGACAAGACAGAATACCCCTACCCGCCCCTCCCGCGGGACTGTTAGACACGTCACTGCAGATATTCGGCACAGAGTTTTCAATAGAGAAGACCGCTAAAGCTGGTTGTAAAGTTTCTCTGGTTAAGAAGTTTTTCTGCCAGTACAGACCTTGTCTGATAGAAGCACTTAATTTCATCTTGAGTATAAAATCGAATATATATATATATATATATATATATAACAACCCAATTCAACAAGTTGTTTCAAGCGTCATGGCAAATTTCTTCTTATGGCCATTTTTCAAACATTCAGGTTACCTCTTGCCGGAATCCACATTTATAAGGCAGCAATACTAGTTCCCGTCGCTGCTGACGGTTTTGTGTTGGTTCTTCTTGAAATAAGAAACCCCAATAGCTGAAATGCTATTGAGATTTATGCATAATCCTTCAGTAGCTGAGCGCTCTAACTCAATAATATTTACATCCACCCAGCCAAAATGACACACACATTATTAAATATGATATGGTAACAAGATCTGGCATTAAAGGTAAGCTTAAAAGTTGTCATTGTGCGCATCATAAAGGCACTCCATCAGTACAGTTTCAATCATTTCTAACCCAGTGGGCATCTTCACACCCCGGCCACTTTCCAAGCGGTGAAGCAGGCTCAGTATCCACAACAGGAGGATGTTCGATACCAGAACCAGGCTGTGTGTTTTGAAGACAAAGAAAATCTCGTCCAGCACATAGCCTTGTTGCCACAATGACTGACTTATCCTGTTCCTAGTGGTCAGCAACAATTGCTATAATTTTTTGATAAAAATTTTGTTACTTTTAATTACCAACTTATCTGAATAATCTATACAGACATGAAGGGAAGGCTGTGGCCCATCCCGATGGGCGCGCGGTCAAAGACGTGTGTCTGCGGTCGCTCGCTTGTGGGGATTGCGAGTTTGCATCCCGCCAGGGTCATGGATGTCTGTCTCTTGGTAAGTGTTGTGTGTTGCAAGGTAGAGGTCTCTACAAGGGGCCGATGACTCGTCGAGAGGAGTTCTATGGTGTGTGCGTGTTTGTGTCTAAATGAGGTTGATCAGGGAAACAATAACACTCTACACCTACAATGAGTAGGTAAACAGCGATTAGAATAAGAAAGAAATAAAGAAAGACAGACAGACAGACAGACTGCTAAATAAATCCCTCGCCTCCTGCTTTAATGTCCTAAAACTTTCCTTAAAAACTGAAAAAATTCACAAGTATTTCAGTCAGGATGGGCGGTTAAAGGACTGAGATTCAAAGTCGTGACATCAACAATAAAATGGAATCACCTAACCTACTCCAAGAATTCAGCCCCAAGCCCAGTTCTATACAGTCACAAACAAACTTGGAAACAGCACAAGACAACGACTTCTGTTTTATTTGTGTTCGTGATTTAGTATTTATATAGAAGGGTGATTAGACAAGGATGCTGTCTGTCTGTCACCAATTTTATTCAACTTACACAGAAAATAATGACGAAGGGCTTGGAGACTTCAAAATAGGAGGACATATAATTCGCACTGTGAAGCAGAAAGATGGCCTTGTGCTACTGGCTATGGAAGAAACGGTATTACAAGGCATGACTGATAGACTAACTGAAGCTGAAATTTTCTAAGGAATGGAAATGAATGTGGAAAGATTAATGTAATGAGTGCACAAGGTAACCATTCCTGATACAGATAAAAGACACATAAAAATCAACAGAAGAATGTGGAATGTTGCAGCTTTCTGGTAGCATAACGACTGACGCAACATGTACTCGTGAAATTATATCCATGATTTCCATGGCAAAAGCGGAATTTAACAAGAAGAACAGAAGACGACACCTCCACATCGGACAGCATCCTGCTCGATACGGCTCCTTATCACGCTCTGCCAGTACTTCCCTCTACAACAACGAATTGGAGGCGTACCTCAGGAAGGGTTTTCGACTGAATACACACTCCTTTTGGAAACGTGAAATCACTTGTTCTTAACAAAATATTGACCAAACTCTGTTAGCTAATTTAAGATTTTATATTTTGTACTAAAAACGATTAGAAATAATTGCCAAGATTTTAAGATGCTTGAAAACAGAGAGAAGATAAATTTATTATACGATATAAAACAACAATATGCACCTTTAATAAACTAATAATTTAGAAACGGTACATTTTTTTGGTTTATATTGTGTAATTATATTACGACCTACTGTGCAAAAACATTAAAAAAGGTAAGCTTATATTAACAGAAATAATTACATGATTTTTTGAGCCAAAACTGTGTGTGATATCATTTGAAGATATGTGCATTTTACAGTTCTTAAGACAGAAGCATGCACTGCCATAACAAGCGTGGTGCAAGTGGGGCACTCGCCCTAAGAGCAGTACATTTAGAGCTACAAAATAATATGTTTAATCCATTATTTCTTTTATATCTTTAGTATCACCTATTTGCAATGCCATTATATTTGCATTTAGTAACGTGTCAATGAATTAAATTAATGCAGAAATCAAATTTTTACCTTTTGGGAATCCTATGGGGGACGCAAATCAACACGCATGTCCATGGCGTACAAAATTTTAGTTATGGTTTTTTTCCCCAACATTTTCACCGCTGATTAATTTCCATAAATTCTTGACATTATGAAACATTCAGTTTACATACACGGTAAGAAAAATTACAAGGAACCTAGGAATTTGAAGTAAACCGGCAGAAAAAATGGCGTATATAAGGAAAAAGAATATACAATCACATTCCAAACACAGCTTTGTGTTTGAAATGTGATTGTATGTCCTTTTTCCTTATATACGTATAATTAAAACACAACGAGGATGCCTTGTCTAAAAATTCGAATATAAAGCATAAGAATGTGAGTTCATTTTCGAAAATTCTCCGAAATAAACCATCATCTTACTAAGAGCAGCTCTTTGGACTGACTTAAGGACAGTCTTAATATGAAATTCGATCCGGTTACCAACAAATCTGAGTAACAAAATGCCCTTATTCCGCCGAAAGATCAATAGGACCGTGTCCGAAAATACGTGTGTTCGTCATAAAACGACTCAAACCTCACAAATTTCTAGGGCAAAGTAAGAAACAGAAGCAGCTTCTTCCAAAACGTCTGTACGTATTCGGCGCTCAGAAAACGCAATACTGTAACCCCCCTCCCCAAAAAATAATGAAGTTCATAATTAAAACTTATGAGTAGAAAACATTATTTTTACCAAACTAAACAAACAGCAAACACAGAATAAGTAGAGAAAACAATCACCAGAACAGGAATATATGCTTTATAGTCGCCGCTTTCAATAAAAGAGCAGTAGTTAAGATTTCGAAGTTGAGTAAAAAGCCACATGTTTGGATCAGACAAATGAAACATTCAAAGTGACATGTAATGACTGCGGAAGTTTATGCAATTAATATGTAACAAACAGTCAACAGTGAAATTATGTCATAACTGTTGGTTCGCTGATTTACAGAATTTTAAAAACAGCCGTCACTTACAAGTAGGGCGAAATAAGGGAAGTTTAACGACAGAACACAACAATATAAACAGCCAGCTAGATGCAACAAAAATAATTATATTAATAATTTCAATCAGCTCAACATGTTTCGGATGATAATTTCGCCCATCTTCAGGAGCACTAGACTGTGTTTACAGTTTGAGGTATAAAACACCGACGATGCTGCCTGCAGGCAGCATTGTCGGTGATTGAAATTATTAATGAAATTGTTATTGTTGCATCTAGATACCTGCTTATGTTATTGTATCAGTGATGCACGGTCACACAAACATAAAAAGAACAACAGAATAATTATTCATAAATGAACAGCAATTAATTTCTTGGTCTAGTGTTTCAAAAGGGCAAAGAACTTCTATCTCTCTTGAGTGTTCACATTAAGTAAATATTCTCCAGTCGTATTTCTGCGACATAGCGTCATGAAGACATTTCTTTTCTCTAAAATTAATATGGTGGTTTCTAGAAGCACTCAAGAAAATAAGATACTTTGTATTCTGTTTCTCTTCCCCATCTCTCATCATTCAAGAAAAACAGAGCGAAAAAGACAGAGAGATAAACTGCACCAGATTGTCGACTACCTTGGCGATTGACGTGAGAAAATGTAAGCAATAATAACTGCACAATGGAAATCAAAATCAGGGAAAATAGAATAACCCGCAATACTGCTCTTCTTTGTTGTAGCTTTTGGCACGCAAATTCCATATAGATCATTATATATAACGCCTGTGTTCAATAGCTTATGCACCAAAGCCCGTTGTTTATGTCTTAAGCGTTTCGAAAATACATTAAATTTTTTGTTAATTGCAGTGAAATATCAGAAAGTAAAATTCAGTCAAGACTGTGTTAATATTATTTGTAACATAAAAAGCTATCCATTTGTAGGCTCGGACACGCCCTTAGGCTTCCAGGAGGTTGACGCCTCAAGCACCGGCCGCGTTTACCCCCAGGAGACACCACGGATACTTATTTCTGTTAGAGGCTGCGTCGACTCCACGACCCTAGTGCGGTCGGAAGGATTAATTCAATGAAAATTTCCAGTGACACCATCGGGGTTCGTAACCGCGACCGTCCGGTTTGTAGCACAGTGCCTCAACCAATGGTGCGTCCTATTTATAATATGTATACTTAAAAAAGTCTATATTTTACGGAACACAGCATAACATCATTTGGAGGCCTATATATATAAATTGTCTACATGATCTTAAAACTCGAACCCCGAACATTTCGACGCATGCGATTTACTCCTGAGGATCACCAGCGATTTGTAGTTTCACGGGGCGAAGCAAGGTGTCCTCCGTACTGATGCAAAAATTAAATAAATCTTTCTTAAATAAATACACCTTCATTAAAATATTCCTGTCTAATCCTATAAAGCTTGTTACACTTTCCTGACGTGAACGAAATTGCAGCGGACAAAAATCCAGAGAAAAAAAACAAGACAAAGTTTTCCTACTTTTTCTTTTATATTGGCAAGAGCGAAATGGTGGGTCTTGTGTCCTCAATTAGCATTTTGTTTGCCGTCCTCATTTTAACCCAACCACAGAAGAAACCACCTAACGTACACGTAGTAACGTTCCCACGTATAATTTGTTAGACTTATACCGTCTGCCCCATTCCCAACCTCTCTTCTTCCATCACCCCCACTACTATTTCTAGAAACTGAATTATATCTCGCGTAGCCACTCATTCTCTTCATGCTACAGGATGGTAAATGCTTCCTTGTATAATTTAAGTATATATCCATTACAGCAGTATTTACGACAAGACTAGATGAAAAGCCAATATTAGACTGCACTCTATAAAAGCATAAAGCAAACTGGCTGAATTTAGAATAAACGTGACTTCGCATTTAAAAGGGAAAACACTGTGAAGATAGTTTTCCGGTATGCCGGTTCCAGCTGCAATCATGGCCTTAGAAACGACTGATTTTATGCCGTGTTTTTCAGATAATGTTTGCTGCGTGACCTTTTCGAGTTTGATAGAAGGTGGGGGTCCACAAGCACATACAAGCCACACATTATATGTGACGCATTATTATGCATTCACGTTAATGGAGAATAAAAGGAAGGCATAATTGAAGACACTGAGACATAGTATCAGGTATAGTTATGTGAAATTATTTTTACTTTCTGGGTCTGCGGACCATAAATTTCTTTCATTAATTTATTGAACCATTAATATGTAGGCGCTTTCACAAACATATTTTACTAACCTTCTTCAAATGAAGCCAACTAGGTGCACACTACTTCTTAGTATATTTATTTCAACTTCTCTACATGTTTCGGGCAACTATATTCCCATTATCAGAAGAACTTACTGTACCTATACGACACTGGTATTTTTCGTTCTGTATGGGTGGCTGTCTGGTCTGCAGCCCATACAGCCACCCATACAGAACGAAAAATACCAGTGTAGCTTAGATACAGTAAGTTCTTCTGATAATGGGCACATAGGTGCCCGAAATATGTAGAGAATTTGAAATAAATATACTAAGAAATAGTGTGAACCTAGTTGGCTTCATTTGAAAAAGATTATACAGGGATGCACGGTCAACAAAATATTAAAAAAATATTTGAGGTTTTTTTTGACCGTGCATCTTCATCATGAAATAATGTGAAATGTCAACTTGATGAAACAAGGTAATTTTATTCATGTATTCTTAGCTCGAGATATTTCGGGTACATATGCCCATCATCAGGAGCATTCGATGATGAGTTGCAGCATATGGTTGCGGAGGTGCGGATGGTGCCGTACACCATCCGCACTTCACACACGCCCTACGCAGCGGCTCTCAAGACCACCACCCATCCAAAAACTCGGTGCAGAAAACCATATGCTGCAACTCAACATCTAATGCTCCTGATGATGGGCGATGTACCCGAAATATCTCGAGCTAAGAATACATGAATAAAATTACCTTGTTGCATCAAGTTGGCATTTCACATTATTTCATTAAAAAAGTTTACTAACATCAGTACCAATTAAGTGCACTGCAGAATTAATATAACTTGATATATCTCTTCAGAAATTAAAGTCACTTACGGAATAATTCTGCGAAGTAAACTCTGAAGTTGGACAAGGTATATGCGGGCCCTTTTCTTCCTTGCAGCACAGTTTAAGAACAGCTAATTTATTGAACATAACTTGCAGTGTTAAACTGCCGTAACACAAACCCAGAAACACAAACACGGCAGGAGATACATGTTTAAACGTGTTGCAAGATAAGGAGACTGGAGTCCCGAGAGTTGGCAAGCAGCCTTCAGCCGTGTAAGTTACAATCGTTGCTTAAGTTCTGCAGTCTGCAGGGACATATGAAGGTCGCGTTATTATGACCGTACACAGTGGTTTGAACCTGACTGCTACACAAAGCACAGGAACACTTAATTAGCAGTAACTGGGTCTCATTCAATTTAGTTTGGACAGAATACTCCGAATAGTGCTCGAAACTCTCTTTACTTACAAAGAGAAATCAGGTCCACAGGGCGCCCCTAACAAACTCTTGCAGTATCAGAAGCTACACTGGGCCTTCAAGGGGTAACTAACATCATCATTTGATAGGAATACACGAATGACAACAAGTGAAGAACAGTTATGGTTAGAAAACAATAAATCTTCTTATGACGTAACTGAATTTCATCTTGGGATAAAAATATCAGAATATTTATTTCCAATCATGAGTACGCAGGTTGATGGTTAAAACCGACAGATTTGTATCAAATATGCACGGAATAGTTTTCTTGAACTTAACTCCTTTCCTGTTACAATCGATCTGCATGGAGTTGAAACATTCATTTCCTCCCTGTACAGTTTTTGACTCCTCTGACCATCTGCAGCAAACTACAGAATGGATTTCAACATAAGGAAGTAAACATTCAAGAGCTTAATATAATCATATTAATACTGCGGTGGTTATTTTGTGACGTGACTTGTAACAGCCAATAGACAAGAGAAACTAACTTCTTTAATAATGTCAAAGTTTCAAAAGACTGACATAGAATCGCTGACTGGTCCATCATGTCTCTGATAAAAAAAATCTACCACAGACCAATACCACTGCAGGATTTAGCCAGTACACTCAATTCGTATGGCTACGAAGCTCTAATGGTGTTTACGTTTTTGATATTATCGCACCTCCTACCCAGTTGTGAGATTTGAGGTTCTCACAGCCGTATTGTAAAGGATTTAGTTCTTATTGGATGGCATGCCGCGTTGTTGGGTTAGTGTCTCCCATATTTAAAAGGAAGCTAGTGTCTTGACATCCTTTTTTACCCCTCACTGAACATGAAGCCACTTCGTTCCTTTGAAATGTCGGGCGACACTAATCCAGCGACACGGCGTCACACCAGAAGAACCGAATCATCTGTATCTCGGTTGTTTACAAATTGCATGTAGTACTGTTGACATACTGTAAGTGTGAAAGGTAGCAGAGCTGCTGAGAGCACTAAAATGGTCGTACACTTCTGTCAGTAATTATACGAAATATGTTCACCTAGCGAATGAAAATTAGTTCGAACATGCAAGGACTGAAGCGACCAGAGAAGTGGAAGTGACCTCGGTCTTCCTATCGATATATCGATCTATGACATGCCGCAGTTCAATGGTGTGTTACAACTGACTAGGTTTCAGTACTAATAATGAAGACGTAGGCACGTGTTAATTTATACTCCGATGTAGCACGTGTGCAACATAATTTAGTATCGTAAAATCCTGGTGACCGTAATAATGAAACGTCGATGGCACCTGTTAAAGCAGAGGTGAGCTAGGCTTATGTTAGATGAAAAACATTTGTGAAATACAACAGGGTAATTATGCATAAATATACATAACACGTTATCCTCTTACATTGCTTGCCAAAAGAGGAAAAGAAGTTGCCCCATACTATCACTGAGGAATGTGTTTTGTCTGTAGGTCACCCTTTTCAGCACTAAAACTATTCGGCCGAGTTTCGTGCAAGGTATATTAATAATATGCCATTGTATAACATTCAAACGCGGTACTTCTTAATTGATTACAATCAGTAATAAAGAAACAGCGATCGCGCGAACTTTTGAGGTAGGAGCGAATGTAGCGTCATTTACTGCAAGGTCGCGAAGTTACACAAGATGACAAACTTTGCACAATATGCAACACTTTAAAGGTGACAGCTTTTGTACAGGTCGAAAGACGAGGGAAGCGGCCATATGAATATTTTATTTAGGATTCGGTTTGAAGGAGACAACTATCGAAATAATGGAGATAGTTACGTGAAAGTTTGTAAAGACAAAAGTACATCACCACATCTATACATTTTGTTTGACAATGTACTTACAAGTCAACCATTATGAACATGAAAACCATAATGTTTTAGCCGGCACACAAAATCCATATTTAAGTATAACCTAACTAACCAAACAAGTATCAAGCTCTAAGCACCAGAGTACTTCATGAAAAGCTCAAAATTCCTAGGTTATTCAAGAACTTCCCAGAATTTTATGTTCAATGGTCCACGCATTGCGTAATGTGTGTCAATAATTGTCCAACAAGATGCAACAATATACAGTTTATTTCTATCTGCAAACCGCTCTACATGTTTCGGATGATATTTCCACCCATCATCAGGAACTCATATCACTGTACCTGCAGTATCTGGCATTATTGCGATCGTTACTTCAGTCTGTCGTGAACGTGACTGGACGACAGGTAGCAGTACCGGTTTTACTAATGCAAGATACTGTAGATACAATGATACGAGCTCCTGATGATGGGTGGAGATACCATCCGGAACATGTACAGCAGTTTACAGATATATTTAAACTGTATATTGCTGCATCTTGTTGGACAATTATTGACACATTTCCCATAATTTTATGCAAATGGTAGTGTCATTACCGTCTTCATAACAGCCGGCCGACTGTCCCTATCCTGAGCCACATCAGTCCAGTTCACACTTTCCTAGCGAATTTCTTTAATATCCTCTTAAATATTTTACTCCCATCGGCGACTAAGTTTTCGAAGTGTCTCATTTCTTTCGTTTGCTGACCAAAGCCAAGTTTGTACCTCCCCTCAGTCCCACACGTGCCACATACTCCGCCCATCTCATTTTTCTTGATTTGATCACTTGGATAATATAGGTGAGAAGTACAGATCATGAAGCTTCTCAATGTGCAACTTCCTCCTTTCGCCTATTATCTCGCTCCTCTTAGGCTCAGATATTTTCCTCAGCAACCCATTTAAGTATAATATCAAAACATAAATGAAATAATAATGATCTTGCTATTATATATTTGAAAGTCGAAATGTATATGAAGTAGTAAAGCACAGGTGTGGTCTTCGAACTGTGCTCTACACTCCTGCATATGGCCGATAGTTTGTCTAAGCAAGTCAGAAACGCGAAAAATCTTAGTCAACAAATTCGATACGAGGATGGAAATTCGAACCAAGCGCCTCCCAAAAGCCTGTCAAGTCCGGTATTCTCTCAGACAAAGTTACTACAGTTGTGGTTCTTCTTGCTGGATGTTTCTGAATAATGAGTCATGAATACCGTTCTATCCAGCAAAGGCGCACGTCATGCGATTAAATTCGATCATTCCAAGCCAAAAAAAATAGCTTTTATAAACAAAATTTGAACTTACTCATGAGACGGAACGTATAAGTGAAATTTAATCCCACTTTTTTTTCCTCCACATCTAATATCAAGTCCGTTCGTATAATGTAAATATAGTCGTGTCCCAGTTACTCGGTCGCCCCCTATCTCTGAGAACAAGCACATCAAATAAATTTTAGCTGTGGTGCAATATTTTTTGGAGATTGGATGGAGCGCCAGATGTGCCTCCTGACTATCGATTTTCTTTAGCACTGGCCTGGTTAGCAGCTTAATAACTAACCATCGTCTTGTAATTCCTGATGAGAGATTTGATTATCAGCTTTTCCTTCGTAAAATATATTAAAATACATATATTATCATTACTATAAGGCCATTAGGATAACGATATACCAGGTTGGTGTTTTTTGTGGTACGAGGTGAAAATGGTGTTAAAATTGAATTTGCGAGAAAAGTAAACACAGACAACGGTTGTCAAACGCTGGTACTTTCTAACAAGGATTTAATATTCTGCGACATTCAGTAACAGTAGCACTGTTATGCGTACTTCCTCAGAACATACAGAGAGATAACTCTTATTAATCTGTGATGAAATTTAAAACATACAAAGAGTATTAACTGACATAAATGTCTAGAATTATACTAGACTAACTACTGGTACGAACGGAATAAAGAATGTTGTATTATTCAAAGCGCCGTTATTACACAAGTTTTCACTTTTTCGTATCAGTGAATGTTGTATTGTGGGTAGTGACATCGTAAAGTCTTATACATGTATATCAGTGTTCCGCAAAATTTGGTATCCACCTAAAAGGCCAAATGGTATCACAACGAAGAATATTCTAACGAAAGTTACGAAATCAACGACAGTTACCTGACAGAGACACAGGGGGATTACGAAAGCGCATACTTTGGGCTGAGAAACTGGTGACCAGTGATCGGGTGCAACGAAACTTCAACCAGACTGAAAGACATGTGTATGAAGGTACACACTGTATTGAAGTTAATAATAATGTCGAAAGCCGGGCTATTGTTTTGAAGTTGGTGAATATTCTGTATTATTCTGGAACTCGTGTGCAGATCACATAAATTCTACCGTGCAGAACTGCGAAAGCGGTAACGCGCCTGACACTCTTCTTACAGACTTCAATGATTCGAACTTCGGCCGCAACACCAGCTAATCTGACGCAGGTTTATGGTGTCTGACAAGAAACATACTGGGACAGTACCTGAAATTTGGCTGCGATAATTTCTTGCACACCAGTTCCAATTCACTTTCAAAATAATGATAACATGCAACACTAGGATTATAGTGTGAGCTACTAAGAGTAGAAAATATGCCATAAATAACAAACACACGACTTGCCGATACTAAAGAAGTATCCTATTACACGGAATAACATTTAACCTTTAACAAACTCGGCAGTTAGTCACGTCATGTGTTAGCCTTCAGCCATTATTACGAGACTGGCCGCGTGTAAACCGGACATAGCTGCTATTAAGGGCTAACACAAGCTAGCAAGCCATAATACAGGCACAAAATCTTACAGTTTTCCAGTATTTTCTTAAAACCACGTCACATTAGCCCGAATTCAACGATGTTTTACACATACGTTACGTTTCCTGTGAATTTTGTGGTAGTGTAGTCAGTATACAGACAAGCCTAAGGGATGTATAGTCGAGAAATCACGGTTGGATTTCCGGCATAGAAGACCCGATATTTTTCTTCTCCACAAGGTCCATACCGGCTCTCAGGCCCAACCAGCTTTCTATTCAGGCGGTACGCGGACTCTGCCGAGGCCCAGAATGGGTGGAACATCACACCACTCACCCACACGCCTTCATGACTTACTCATGGACCACTCTACAGTTAACGTGTGTGCACTGTTTTCTATTACGGTCTTCTCCATTATTACACCGTGTAGTCTGGTAGGTGCATACTAACGTTTCTACCTTCACGAGAGAAGTAACCTCTTTCAACCCAAAAGGCGAAGGAAATATATTGCTCGAAACACTCATAAGAACCCGGCAGACCATGAAGTTGTGTAGCCCAGACGAATACAGTATGTATGATCTTCAACGCGGTAAAACCCCAAAGATCACATAAGTTTAGTGTCTCTTTAAACACTGGCCCAATAATTTTAAATGAAGATGAATAAGTCAGACACAACTACAGCATGTATTATTTATTTACAATGTGTAGTTTAGAAGTGACTACATGTTTCTGCTCTCTTCACTAGGCCATCATTAGGTCGTAAGTTTTATCGAGGAAACTATACAATATATGATATGATACAATATGTGAAATTAAATTATTATTATTATTATTTTTCAACGAGATCTCGTATTTGTCTATAGATCTTGTTGAATAATAATAATAATATAATTTCACATATTGTGTCATATAATATATTGTATAGTTTCCTCGATAAAGAATGATGACCTAGTGAAGAGAGCCGAAACACGTAGTCTGTAGTCGCTTCTAGGCTACACCTTGTAAATAAATAATGCATGCTGTAGTTGTGTCTGACTTGTTTATCTTCATTTAAAATTGTATCTAACACAACGGGGATGGCCCATGTAAAGACTGGCCTAACAAATAACCTGCTGACCATACCTCTTATTTAGTTAAATCATGACGACTTAACTATGTTTTTCATGACTTTCAAATACCAACATGACAAATCTGGAACTATCCGGAGAATTATTTTGATAAATACTTTCTTAAAGTCCTCAGTTGAATGAGGGATTGTCCTCATATTCATAAAGTAAACGCGTATTTGGACGTAATTAGATAAGTAGAGTGGTAATGTCAATGTTATTCATCTTACAACACTGTTAGTACAAAAGAGTAGCCGAGATAACGTAGAATAATCAGAAGACGGTAAAGGATAAAGAGCAAGAAATGTGAAGGATGCAACTGCAGACCATTCATTAGGCCTACTACCGCTACAAACACGTCTAGAGAAACTAAGAGCACCAGGAGGGGCGGAGGTAATACAGACGGTGTCCCTCCTGAGATTCAAACGAGAGACTTCCTAATTCAGAAGCTGTACGGCCTGACACAGCTCGGTCGGTAAACACCGATGAGTTAATTACAACATTTTTAATTGAAATCTGTTGGTTTTTATTTCGCGCGGTCACTAAAATTCATTTACACTTGAACGCTTTATCGGATAATTGCGTATAAGCCACAACGGTTTCTCACATACGTCACTGGCACAGCATAATAATTACCTCAAATTTATTTCTTGCTGTTTTAATTTTTTTACGGCAAAACGTCATAATCCCACATATTTCAGTAAAATTCAAATTCAGTGAATGTCCTCTCAGAAGGTTTAATTAAGCCACACTTTTCGTTATTTATATACTGAATGGCCACATTCTAACCACTGTAACTGATTAAGTTTTGTAACATTCAAACTGATGATAAACAGATTCGGAAATCAGCATGGACCTTTTAATGCATGCTTTAGCTGGCCAATCGCCTACATACATTAAATAGATACAGCCGAAATGATACTAAAACATGGTTCGAATCCTGTACACTTCATACAAGAATAAGGAATTGTAAAGCCGCCATGCTTTACAAAGTAGTAGTAGTAGTAGTAGTAGTAGTAGTAGTAGTAGTAATCAAAGAAGACTGCGGCTAGGAGAAGCGCAATTACCAATTCCTCCATTCACAGTAGCAATTTTATGAAGCTTAGTGACATTTATAAACAACGCCACGCTCTGCGGTTATGTGGCTAGGCACACACGCTGGTCAGAAACGTGTCTATCTAATGGGCACTGTAAAGACGGTCTTGGAGAAAAAACACAAATGCTTTTACAAATCACCGCACAGAAAGATACAGAGAAGCCTCAAATATATGAGTGCCAAGTTTTAAAATGGTAGAGCTTTTGGGCGTGTCTAAGATTAATAAATTTAACATTAACATGATAAGACTTTCAATTACCCTTTAAGAAAATTCTCTGTAAGCAGCGGATTTAAAGACGGAATATTTGTCAGAACATATTAAGCTTAATTCCTAGCTTATTTAAAGATGCCAACATACAAGTCAACACAGACCATCTGGAACATAAATATTGAGTGTCCCAGCATTCCAAATATTTCTTTTTACTTCCCGCCACTTTGCATTCCGTTTCAGACTTCCATTTTCATAAAGTAGCACACTCTCTTTTCTGGAAACATTTTTCACATTCTCACACTGAAGTACTGAACATTATCAACTGAGAAATACGCAGCGGTTTGGATCTTTTCTCTTAGAATTCCACAAAACACGATTACAGAGTCTTAAGAAATTCAAGCAAACTGTAAATCTTCTCTTAAAGTGGTGGCGCATGAAGAATTCAAAGAAACTTGTGAGGAATATTTGCAGCTCAGCAGTCCTTCTTACTTGGAAAGCAATAAAGCTTAGACGAAATACATCAGTATATGCTTCAGGTAAGAAAACTAATGCATTCACAATACAAATAAAATTTGGTGTTTGAGGTACCATATTGTACATTTCAAGAAAAAGACAGTAGAGAATATGCGGCAGTACAAGCACGTACAAGCAGCACTGATACAGAGCTTAGAAAATATTGTTTAAATTCACAAGTCAAAAAAGAATATTACACTTTTATCCTCACGGAAAATCGCACCTGTTCTAATGTGCTGCTACGGAGCCATACATTTCTGTAACATACAAGTGCATGACTTACGTATAAAACACACTTACTGCCGTTACATATCATGTATACACACTACAACTCAAGACTTGCTCTCCGACGTCTACCTAGGCATTAAAAACATGGCTGGGACTAATAACTGATGAATACATTCGAAGATTTATCTACTCAGCTTCCTTACTGTTTACGTCTTACTAGCGACAGCGTAAGCGCTTCTGTTGAGTTTGTGCGTGCGTCTAGGTATGTGCTTACATATGTATATATATATATATATATATATATATATACACATACGCACAGTAATATACAAAACGGAAATAGACTACTTCTTTTATATGGGAGTGGATTCAGGTGGATCAGAACCGGCAGATTTGTGGCCACACGCCAGCTGAACAGTAACTCTTTTCCAAGGAGCTTCTTATGATATTTCCGTATTTGTATTCAATATGTTTGCGGATACGTGTATGTATTTGCTTACTTATCTGCCTCAAGTTACGTACGCGCTTTTGATAATCAATGACCAAAGACCGTATCTTAATTGCATTTGATAGTAGCATGTTAGCGTGTAACAAGAAATTAGAAGGAAGTGCACGAAAGCGGAATGACCTAGTATACGGTAATACTCCACCATTTTCCTGCAGGCATAGGGAAAAAGAATGAAGAAACCTTAATGAAAGCAGACAGTGTCCCGACCAAGAGTCGAAACATGCCCCACGCATGTCAGAAACGTTTTGCTCCAGCAACCTTTCTCGGTTTACTGAGTTTCAACTCAAATTCATGATTAATTCAGTACGGTTATTGCGAAATACGCCCATTTAATGGGCTCTGTGCAAATTATGCAATCAACGGATCAGAAAAAGCATTATCAGCAGCAATTTCTATCACTTTTTAATTCGTAATCAGCTTCAGCACGAATGACAAAACTTCCCAAAAACGTAATGCAATTTAACGCAAGCTATGAAAACAATGAAATAAATTAGCAGTAAATATAGAAATATCTGATCTAAAGATGTCGACAACATAAATGTCTGGACCATGCACAGCTGTCCCCACACCAGACCACCAGCCGCCCTGTTTATTGTTATTCCACCTTTGTAATGAACAGCTCGATAATAGGACTAAGCTATTTATGATATTGCAGCTGGATAGCTCACTGGTGTGCAATTCTGTTTACAAAGAAGGCAATGTTCCATGGTTGTTCGCGCGAGTTCCTCTTCATTCTGGCAGATGGAACGAACAAAACAGCCCCCTGTTGTCCAATGTTTCACCGTGAAACTTCGCACAAAGTCGTCTGTTTCATACAAACTTCCACGCCATCGAGCAAAGTGCGGCGCCTTTTTTGATAGCTGAAATTCTCATCAGGTCCATCCGGGTTCAGTTTATGATTAATTCAGCTGCACGTCATTTAGCAACGATGTACGGACGGAGTTTATTACTCTACGTTAGGAACATACCAGTAACAATGGCTGGCCAGTGGAGATTCGGTTGATTTGGTGGGCGTAAAATTTAGACGAACACCGATAAATGCCACCAAACACCGCGGTAAAGGTAACGTTAAAGGCTGCCCGACTGTTCCATTTATAATCACAGATATAAGTCCAGAAATGCACTTGCAGATGATTGGCATACATTATAAAAATGTTCTCTCAATGAAGGCATCACGATGTGCTTGCAATTCAATTAACGTTACACAGTATACGTCAGCACAATCTTTTTTATTCTTAAGCAAGGCTACATGTTTCGACTAAAAGTTAGTCATTTTCAGGCCCATACAACATTTTCGTTACCAGATGCTTTGCCCACTTTGGGATCCCATAGTGTATACAATTGTGGGCCCTTTAAATTTGAAGCTGCCGCTTCTTCTCACGTCCATTCCAGTTCATTTGTACACATTCTTTGCATGATGCGATGCTACAAAACGCAATCAACTGAGACGTAATTGCTAAATACTTGAAGAATAAATAGTAAAGGTAAATCAGTCCCATTACAGGCCTGGAGTAACCCAGAGGGTTCCAGGAAGTTAAGGTTCCCATATTTCATGACAACGGCACAGGATGGTGGTAAGCTTGTCAGCCTTACGCACTGGCTGCCTTTACCCCCACGAAATGCTCCTGGTGCTCATTTCTGTTAGAGTCTGAGTCGAGACATACATTATACCCGTAATTAAATATCACTTCCTTCTACATATTTCGGCCCTTCTGTGCCATCAACAGGGAGATTCAAATACAAGAGAATATTTTAATATTATTATGAAAAATAACAAGCAGAAATATCAAAAGACAAACAAATCACCTGAATACGGAAATATCGAAACGTCGTGTATTTTAATATATCTCAGCATCCAAAATCAATGGCGTATGAGAGAGAGAGAGAGAGTTGATGGTCTATGTCAAATTACAATCCTGATATTGCAATGCAGATATTCACAATAACGATAACAAATTGTTTTGTAAAAGTGAGTCCATTTGTCTTCATTGTAAATCGTTAAGTTTCTCTCATAGGGAAATTATTAGTAAATACCAAGAAGCATGCTAGATGGAACCATGCATAAAAAGCCTACAAATAAAGCATTATTGTTTAAAAAATACGGGTACACAAACATATTTTCGAAACATTCAATAGATATTCTGTCTCACAAAACGCAATTGTCATCTTTAACCTGTATATGACATTCTGTTACTCCAGTTGATTTGCAGTTAACAGTAAGTCCAAAAATTAATTTATGACTCGGACAGCGGCCTCTTTAATTTTCCGCTAGACAAACGGAATTAAACAAAAGGTACAGAGTCACTTCCTTTACAATTACGAGAATTTGCCGGACACGAATTGAGTTTCGTTCCAGTTGGTTTTGTGTAGAGACACATACAGTGGAAGGTGCTCAAACGCTGGTAGATAAAGGACACGTTTTCACTTACAGTTCGTCTGGTAATGCGCGAGCTTCCAACCGTTGTACGACAAAGGTTCACACAGTTATAGCGTGCTGGTTCGCAGGCCGCACGTAGAAAATTACAATAAATCTCTATACCTGACGCCTAATTGACTGTGTAATTTTAATAGTGTATATATATATATATATATATATATATATATATGTGTGTGTAGTTTACAAATATGACTGCGGGCCGCATACTTAACCTGGCGGACCGCGGGTTGAATGTCCATGTGCTAACGGAAGCATGGTACTTTATGCTGCAGAAATGTAGGCAAAATAAGGCAGATTCGAAATTCTGAAGGCGGTTCAAATGCAAATTGCCGTCTTCTGGGAGATAACGCCGTTTTATATTAGACACTTCAAACGTATCGAGCGTCCAGCACATGGAGGTGGCAGATTACGCCTTAATGTCGACTACACGGCTTTTCATCCCAGGATGCAGCAGTCACTGGATATTAAACAAATCGTACCATAGACAGTCGAAGACTACCTTATAAAGATGAATTACTCATATCTAAAAGCTAAATAATAGAGGTGAAAGATGAAAAACGGTGGAATCCTATATCATGCTACATATTTCAGAAATATAAATGACCTCTCTCCGCTACGTAAATGAGGGAAGTGCGTTAAAAAGTATACCATTAAAAAACTAATAAAAATTATAGCCTAATTATCGTTACTTAAGTGTTTTTCGTAAAACAAACATAATTCGGAATTTTTTTTGTCGTTAAGTGTTTCATGAACCACTTTTTCTTCCGCTAGTGGGAAGTTCCGTATCACGACTACACAATTCTAACGGTTCACACAAAATATATGCCAGCCAATGTCATTCTAATCCACCAAATTAATGTTTCTAGGCTTCAACTGTGTGAATCTTCAGGAATGTGTATCGGTAACAAATGTAAGTCCCATCAAAGTAATGTGTTTTGGTTCAGTCACTCCGCGTAACGAAGCCAAATTACTGTGTCAGATTTTAAACACATCCCAAAATCCCGTTAATCAGTGATCACGCATGTTCGGTCTTGAAGAGAGGAATGGCTGGAAAGCTGGTTGGTGGTCCGTCAGAACTGCAAAGTGCCTACTCACGACATCTCCACTCAGTGTTGTTCATGTCATTTAAATGACTTCCATCACAACAAAATAATCCTCAATAGAATACATAAAAGTTGTATGTAATAAAATTTATTTTATTACTTACAACGTTAAACCTTATTACTTCTTTTATTTTTCGTTGGTTCGATCCCAGATGGCGTCACTGGAATTTTTCTTTGACATATTCCTTCCGATCACACTATGGCTCTGGGGTCAACTCAGGCTCTAGCAGAAATGAGTACCAGGAGTATTTCCTAAGGGTAAAATGCGGCCGGTGCGTAAGGCTGACAACCTTACAACCATCCTTGGCCACTGTTACGTAATCTGGGAACCTTAACTTCCTGGAACCCTCTGGGCACCTCAGTCCTGTAATGGGACTGATTTACATTTTTTACCTATATTATCTTACATTTGAAATTACATTTATTTTTAAGTCATAATATATATTAATAACTTTTAAATCAGATCTCGTACTGTATGCAGCATTGCTAATTGTATATAACACTTTTTGGGGCTCAGTCTGAAGATGGCTCTATAAGAGAAGCCGAAAATATTGCTTTTAGAAATGATTTAAGTATCTTTAATTGTAATTACTTAATAAAAGATGTGTTAGACTGTGCAATTACACACACACACACACACACACACATATATATATATATATATGTAAAATCATCATCATCTTCCTCCATGGATTAGGTC
>Ga0123352_10003480_pt1 | contig 22775 bp, 15 predicted proteins | sample TergutLab28metaG_FD_89700 | JGI IMG/M metagenome (GOLD analysis project Ga0123352, IMG submission 89700) | Labiotermes labralis P1 segment gut microbial communities from Petit-Saut dam, French Guiana - Lab288 P1 | ecosystem: Host-associated > Arthropoda: Insects > Digestive system > Gut ...
AAGTTAAATTTTTATTTGAATAAAAAATTATTATAATTAAAAACTTTTTAGTCATAATTTGGGGAGAAAATTATAACTTGTTTTTTTTTTTTTTTTTTTAAATCATGCCATTTACGAGATAATGTTGAAAAATGTTGTACAGCCAAGCAGGTCACAGATGACACTATGTCATATCAGCATTGCATGCTGGACACCTAAGGCTACAAACACATACTCAGAACATGTAATAGTAAATGCTTTTCCACTGCAACAGTGGTTGCACGAGCATGCCTAAATGTTATGTTACATTTACATTGCCTGTCTTGCCATTCACAACTGACTTAGCACCCTACTCAAGAAAAATAATATACGGAAGAAATTATAGCCAAAAGGATCCCACTGATAAGTGTTTTATTGCACTTCTGTGACCAACTGGACCATAGAAAACTTACCTGACATGCTGCCTCTAACAGCACGTTTTAGACAGATTCATTTTTAAGTAGCAAGTGTGTCTGCACATCAACCACAGGTTCTTGGTCTTGCTGTACCATTGTGTTTCCAGCTACACCCACGGCACTACAAGCTTTGATCAAGTACAGTTTATTCATCACAGTGAAAACAATTTTGATGTTTGTCAGGTGGAATGATTAAGCAGTTATTTAATTAAGTGGTATATTTATTCAGACAGCTATTTAATTATCTATTCATACATAATTTGTTATTATTATTTAATTGCACTGTGTCATCTTCTGAGATTATATTCTCCTTTCAGAATGCATATCCTATTAGATTTTGATACATGGGATATGTCCTTTTGATTTAACTTGCCAGATTTCTGATAATTTAGGAATTAGCGCTCTGTGTTCACTGAGTCACAGGCTCACAGTGATTCATAAGAAATCTGCGAATAATTAGAAGTAAAATAATTTAGCATACTAAAATACACAGTACAATTTGTCAAATGTGAAAGCAGGAGGTAATGACATAAAATATAATGAACTAAGTAATTCTATAGCACATACAAGATTATGGTCAGCATAACTGCATATATTGACAATGTTCAAATCATAATATAATTGACTTCCACTGCCATGCCAATACTACTTATGTATCTAATTTCATAGCTGCTTTAGATTTAATATTATTGTTTAAACATACAGGCTGTGGTTTATGCAGTGCTGTCAGTATCGACAGAGAATATATATGTATACATATCTTTTTCTTAATTTATGAATGACATCTTGTTCTTAAAGAGGTTTTCTTTATATATAAAAGAAGAGGGACACATTTTTTGCTGAAGTTACAAAACATGCTTATTGAATACACTCATTACAGATACATGTCATGTTTGAAATGAGGTACAAATAATGTGTTTAATGCTTATTAAAGTGATACTAAAAACTAGTACCTGTAAATAATATCACAATGTATTTTACGCGTGATATAAAAAGTTATAAAAACCTATCTTTATATACTTATTATCAAAATGCTGCTACCACAGTTTTTAACTATAATGGACAGCAAAGTATTCAGTAGATTTCATACCAATAGGAGCTGCACCACAGAAAACTTCCTATACAAAAGAAATTTGTCTAACATTATGGTTCCCACCCTTCTTAACTACAAAGACCCATTCTTCAAAAAATTTTGCAGAAACCTGCAGATAATATTTCAATCTTAGGCTCCATCAATTGACAAACTACATGACAACACAAACGTAATATGAATTCAGTAACCACTATAAATGAATTCACATTTTATTCATCACAACAACAAATACAAGCATTTGACAAATAGTAGTGTGGTGCATTGTTTAGACAGGAGGTCTGTTTGGAGTAACATCCACAGCCCACCCCTGGGGTCCATGACTTACAGGTTGGGAACCACTGTTCCAGTGGTCTAAGATTGTGTACTTATGAAATCAAGTGAAATGCCAACTTGATGCAACTAGGTAATTTTATTGATGTATTCTTAGCTCGACATTAGATGTTGAGTTGTAGCATACAGTTTTCTGCACTGAGTTTTTGGATGGGTGGTGGTCTTGAGAGCTGCTGCGTAGGTTGTGTTTACGGTGCGGGTCTCAGAACAACCACCCACCTTCAAACTCGGTGCAGAAAACCATATGCTGCAACTCAACATCTAATGCTCCTGATGATGGGCGTATGCGCCCGAAACATGTCGAGCTAAGAATACACCAATAAAATTAACTAGTTGCATCAAGTTGGCATTTCACTTTATTTCATGAAGATGCATGGTCAAACAACCCTCAAATTGTGTTCTACTCGGACAACACAGCTTCCTACCAGGACCATCCATTCTGTGATTGTACTATTACTTTATATACACATGAATGTAATGCAACATGAGTATTCCATTTTTTACCGGCGGTGTTCTAAATCCAGTTTCCAAAATTTTCCAAGACTTTAGGTTCTCACAACAGTGAACATGAATGTGGTGCTATGCAGTCTGGGGCAAACGTAGCAACATTTCAAAGGAATATCCTGCCTCCATCTCCAGCCACCAAGACAGAGGCACCAGATATTTCCTGTTGAATGGTAGCACCTGCATGTCAAAATATATGGCATCAAATTCAAGAGGGCTAAAAGCTGCATATGGGAACTTATTAAAATATGATTCAAGAGAATCCTAGAACTAAGAGTGGAATCATGGGAATTTTAGTTTTTGCAGTGAGATTTTGAGAACTTTAAAAATTTAAGCCTCTAGCTGTTCCATTAAAAAAACTAGCATGTAGTCATGTCAGCCCATTATTTCCTTTAAATATAATTTTAGTGAGACTTTACCACATTTCACTATGTAGAAGGGGCAGAGCAGTTATACTGTGTTCCATTTACAAGAAAAAATGGTTAGGGAACTAAAACCTTGTTTTTAATAAGTGGTATGCCATGTTCAACTTCCTTCGTATGTTATTTTTCAAGTAGAGCTGCTTCCTTTATAAAATCAATGGTCAGTCATCACACTCAAATACTAGGATAAGTTTTACCTCAGCTAATGAACCTGGAAGTAATATTCAGACACACATTGTCATGTCTACAAACTCAAAATTGTACTACTGTCAAGTCTGGAGTTCTCCTGTATACTCTCCCCCTCCCCTCCTCCCAATCAAATTATGTGAAATGTCAGGCCAGAGGCCCCCTTACAAAATAAACAGATTTTCAATGATTTTGTTAAAGGAAAAACAAATTCTGTTGACACATAAATGGAGAACATTTTGTACCATGTCCTATTTAACTGCAGAATGATGAGGAATTTATTGCTATTTTGTATGAATCTGGGATATGATGCTGTGTGTATGTGTGTGTGTAAGAGAGAGAGAGAGAGATTTTAGGCTTTTGCTGCAGTGTATTGAGATCTTCACTTTTCTGGGATGTTATGTAGCTTCGGTTGGCAGCTGGTTACCAAAGTTCCAGGACTGCTTCACCCTTGTAAATGGGACTGACACGCTATCCCAAAAGCCAGTAACTGGCTGCCAATCTGTGGCTCATAATAATCCCAGCAGAGTGTAGGCCGCATGGTTTGTAGTCTGGTATGAACCTACCACTGTTTAGGAGGGACATTGTCCAAAAGATGGCGGTGACGGGTCCCTTTGAAATTCTGGCACCAACCGCATGGTGTCACATCCCAGATGATGGTATTCTTTATATTTACTGCCATGAGAACCTCAGATCTCACCAAAAGTCTTCATTCATATCTACTGCACATATGATTCTTAAATTTCTGGAACATAAGCTACAAAAACATACTGCAGTTATCACATTAGCGTCATGCAACTTCATGTGCATGCATGTATTATGTATCTACAAGCTTCAACTTTAAAAATGTTATGCTTAAAAATAACATCTTACCACATAATTTTGAGATTAGTCTCTCATATCGACTTATTCAAGTATAAAATTCATTTAGAAAACTGTAGTTATACATGTAACACCTTCATATCTTGAGACAAAAGAGAATAACATACTTATGAAGGAAAACTCATTCACTAAACCCTAAAGACAACTGCATCCACTGATGACAAAGACTCATATAATGCAGCTACTTTAATGCGAAGCAGAGGAACCGTACATTACAAGACAAACTGTACAGGTTAACCATGTTTCTCTTAAAAAATTCATTACTTACAACAGTCATGCAATATAATGAATTATCAATCCCATATATGAAGTCTAATTATAACCTCCATAAAGACATTCAATATACAAAATGCCATATAATCTAATACATCTTTAAAATGTAGAATTCTTAATAATATTATATAATTTAAAAATTTTAATTAATATTTGGCATGTGATTCTATATATATATATATATAACCTTAATGCTGTAGCTAGAAGATACACAAGTCTTTTCGAACAGAAATACTCTGTTCCGGATGACTTGAATCTTCATCAGTAGTGCTAAATCTCATATTGCGGACTAATATCCATTTACTTAATATTTGTTCTTAAAAATGTCTATGATATTCTGCTTTCACATTTCAGTAACAAGTACTGAAAGATTTGTATGTAACTATCTGATGACAGCTGCCATTGTAATGGATTACAGTTTCACAGTTTATCAACCCTGTTCTGACAAAACAGTAACACTTCTTCACACCTTTGAAGATAATGTAAAGTGCAGTTTCTATAATATTCAGTTTTCATGCAGGATAAACTTCATAGTATTTTGTGCTCCAGTTGATAATCTGGAATTTTTCATAAACTTATAAATTCTTCCAAAACCTCCTATGTCTCATACAGACTTTTTAAATTTTTTTAAAAATTTAAATTGGTGATACAGGATTCACCTCACCTCCCCTCACCCGCAGAGGACCAGGGAATTTTCTGAACCATGGGTGGTCACTAACTAACTCATCATATTATGGTATCAAAACACCTTACACATGACTGCTTAAAGTAAAGTGTTAATGCTGTACAGAATTTCAATACGCTGACACAAAGCAACACAGCATAAACAGATGAAATCATTGATGCCAATCTATTCACCCCCAGAAGCACTGAGCATGACCAAGACATATTAAGATTTATGAAAGTTACAATAAACATGCAACTCAGAGAAACAAATTAAAAAAAAAAAAAAAACTTCTAACGCAAAGTAAGACACAAATGTGGAACTTTGACTGTGATTATCAGATTTTTTGTGGTTTTCATTAAATTGTGCCAGACCACAGGAGGTGTCATATCATGGAATTCTCAATTAGGGGGAGTGTGAACTGTACGTACTTCAAAGGGTCAATAAATAATATGTTTGATAATGTTCTGTTTTGTCAAAACAGACACTGACGTCACCATTAGTAATAATGCAACACATTTTATACATAATTAGGATCAACGCCTACAGAATATCAGAATACAAATTTGCAAGCAATTTATTAAAAATAAATTGCATAGTATCTACTTCTTTAATTAATAACAGTGCTTAACAAAAGCAAGTCTGAGAATCATCCACCAATCAATAATGGCAACCAAAAGAGTCTGTATGTAATAAATACTGCACTTAACTTTTATGGGAATAGTGCTGGGTTGGAAATTTGTCACACAGAAGACAACAGATGCTCACAGAAAAGATTCTTTATGCTCACCAGACATGACACAATCTTCATGCAGTACAAACATCTTGTTAATCATAAAAGACACAAAACTTTTACATAAGCCACTGAATACAGCACTGTATAAAATCAGTCTGAACTAACATGTGGCTCTCAATACAATAAATACCAGTGTAGACCAAATGCTCCTGATGCCACATGGCAGACTGCTCAGGAATGGATAATTCACTGTGTTGTCTTGTTGATAAAAAAATGTTGTCTATTTATAGTAACAGTAAGTGCAGTTGGTGTTATTCGATAGGGGAGGACAAGGCTACAAGGCTAGTTGTTACCTTTTAGTCTAAAAATTATTTCCTTGCAGCAACATCCCTGTATGCAACATTTGAGATTCTCACAGCAGTGCACTTGAGGTTTCACATCTTCTGGGATGTGACACTCTGTTGTTGGGTTGAAGTTTCCTGACATTTTAGACGTATGTAATGTCTTCATCATCAAGGGTTGAGAGGTCTGAGACCCCTTAACCCTTGATGGCACAATGTTTATTCAAAACATCACAAAGCACTAAACCAGGAATACAGGATCACATCCCTGAAGACTTGAACTGTTAGCATTCCAGTACTGTTACCAATGTTGTGTGTCTTCTGGATCATCGAACAAGTTTTTGTATACCCCTCTCGGTTGCAAATGAGGTACAGAACGATGCAGATGTCTTGATGTGTAATCCAGAGGTTTCAAACATTTAATGTTTTAATTAACTACAGTTACTTTTCTTAATTAATAAGTGTCTTTGATATTTACTGTCCTAAGCTGTGTAACGATTTACCTCCTGCCTGTGACAGCTAGTACCAGTATGTGGCATACTGTTACAAAATTCCTTCCATGGTGATGCATATGCCTTCAAAACTGTGTTATTCATACAGTCCCCAGCAGTGGTGTTGGGGAACTATAATTAACTCTGTCAATTCTAGCACCAAAAGTACAGGTTTTCTTATCTGTAGCCCATTTAATGATAATCATTCATTTGGATTACACAGTACTGAATGACTGAATCTCACTAAGGACAGTCAGTGTCCTGGCTAAGACTGGAAACAGAAGCATTACCTCTTGAGTCAAGTTGCTGAGCCCAAAAAACTGTAATGAAAAGTTGTAGGAATCAACTGCCTGCAATTTAAGGCTTGGCCCAAAGGTGCATGAAAGTTTCAACACTTAGAACCTTATTTTTGAAACTGTGTTTTAACATACCGGGTTAAATATGAAATAATTTCTAGTTGCCAGTTTGATTTATGGACAGTCCCATATCATGTAATGTATTACAACAACTAGAAACACTATATATTATGTTTTAAATGTTAAAAGTCTGAACATCATTGTACTTCAATACTATAAGGGTCACAAGAAACATTTAAGTCATGTGTGCAGCATGCAAATGCATGTACACTTAAAAAGCGTTTGAAGAGTACTGCACATGAAGTGCACATGATACAATAACACTGTCACTGACACACACAAAAACGGACTTGAATAATATTAGCTATACTCACGATGGGGTTACCCATTTTCACTCCCTTGTCTGGCTAGACTAGTATTTCAGTTTTTCCGGAGTAACTTTTTGAAATGGAGAGTGTTAAAATGAAATACTACTCTCATTTTTCCGCTTATTCTGCATTTTACATTTTGAGGTAATCCATCCCCCTTTTAGGGAAGGCACAATTTTTTTCTCATTAAAAAAAATTCTTCTAAATACTGTATTGGTTTGAACATAATGCACATCATAGACTAAAAGTCAAATTCCATAAGATTTTATTTTAGTACTAATCATTTTACCCACTGTGTTCATAGTCTAAAACACTGTTGTACAGTCTCATAAACATGAAATGTAGAAATGATGTGTACATCTTGACTGTACATTGAAAGTGTGATTGAATATGCTGGGACGAAAGTCATACTCTTACGGTACTGGAATTCAGTTACACACAAATTCATAAGAAACAGCAAATACAGTCAGTTTTGAGGGTTATGAGGATGGTGTGTTATACTTATTATTACTGGGTTTCTGACAGTATAGTAACTACGCGAAAGGCTGGACAACCAATGAAATGTTGAATTCCTGGTAGGGGCAAGAGATTTTTGTCTCAGAAGACAGACCTGTAGTATCTGTTACACAGCATGCTATGTGGACCCCAGAGGTATTCACAATGCTGCAGATATGAGAAACATTCATACTGAAACTTAATTCCTCAGTCATCCAGCCTGTAGTCTAGTCACTGTAAAAAATGAGCTATCTCTGGCTCCACTGTAACAGAACTGGACCACTAAACAGTAAAATTATTACTTTATAGTTCTTTATCTTCAACAGTTCAATTAACAGAAAGCGTATGTCACAATTTATTTTCACAACTTTCTGTTAATTTGTGTCTGCACATTTCTCAAAAATAAAACCATGATTGTATAAAATACATTTCTAGCAGCTTGAGGTGTGCATCTTAAGTGTAATAAAAATACAGAAAACTATTTTAGGACAGTAGAGAGGACAACCTGGATAAAGGCATGAGTGTCACATATCCCATGCAAGCTGTCAGCTTACACAGAATGAACTATTTGAACTTTCAACAGGCAACAGAAATTTTCTCGCAAGGTTGGATTCATTAACACCAGGACACACTCAAACCTTTTCATTCCAAAACTCTGAGAAGCACATGAGACAGTGTTCACTATCAGATATATGTGTGTGTGTGTGTGTGTGTGTGTGTGTGTATGGGGTCAAGTTATGAATCATACGGCATTTTACTCAACAAGACCACAAGAGTCCCAGCAATAAAAATGAAGAAGGAGATGTAGTTACCCACTGTTACAATTTTAATATCCTCTGACACTATGAAATATGCATCAAATTACTGTAAGATGATTTCACATAACAGCAGAAAACACACCTTGGCATAACTTATGCAGTCACAGAGTATTACATGCAATGTACTGTCATGATGAACTTAAGTGCTCTTGATGAGTTCAGCTGACTAGAAGAGTGTGAGCATGGCAAGTCAGACAAGCTGAAAGATGAATGATACATTCTACTGACTTGGAAAGTTGATTTCCCGAGGAGGCTGACTGTTCTCAACTAACCACACTGAGCCACTCGAAGCTTTGTGCAGAATGTGTATCATTGCCCTGGCCACATGTTCTGGTCTGTAGAAGGAAAATAATCAAATGTTTTGGTGGTAAAGTTACAATGCAGATGTACCTGTTTTCTCATTCAGATCACAGCTACAGACTACATGGGTAGTACCAAACTTCTTTTTCTGGTACCAATCAAACAAGAACTTGAAATTAATAGAGTCAAATCCTATAACACTCAGCTGTATGTATACTCAATACAGCTGTTAAAAATCACACATATAAGTACAGCGTGATTCAAAAAGATGGACTCAATTTTGTACATCTATATTCCTGAACTATACACAATATGTGAATGATCTACATAACATTTAAATGAGGAGGTCCTAAATTTTCAAATACCACCATTAGAGCGCTAGAGTGCTCGCCTAGTGCACAGCTGTGCAGCAGCGTCAGTAGAGAGCAATGTGGCTACTATGCAGCACAAGATTTTTTGCGTTTGTGAGTTCATTAAAACTGAGTTGGCAACTGCTGTGCAGCATGCGTTTTGTCTTCGTTTCAACCTTCAACCTCCAACGAGGAAGAGCATTTGTCACTGGAATCACCATTTTGAGCAAATAGGCTGTCTGTGTAAAGGCAAAAGCTCCGGCCGACCACGTGTACCAGAGGAGAACGTGAGATGAATTCAAAAGAGTTTTGAGCGTAGCCCATGCAAGTCAACCCATAGAGCGAGCAGAGAACTTGGAATACTGCAACCATCTGTCTGGCATGTGTTGAGGCGCTGTTTACTGTTCAACTGAGTCCATCTTTTTGAATCACCCTGTATATTAAAAGAACTTACCTTAAGAGAAGTATATTACTTTTTCTAAAAATTTCAAACCATTTGTAAAGCTTGAAGTTGAAGTAAAATACAAACAAAAATCTGAATTACTACACATTAAAATATAGCACTTTCAGTACAGCATTATTACAGGAATATAAAAGTAAATCCAGCTGGATCATATTTAAATGAATGAGTAATATTTGGCAGCATCTTTCAATACTGACTTTTGTGTGATGCTGTTGGCTGTGTCACGCTGCCAAGCCTTCTCGTATTCCGATGACAGAAGCTGCTTTTTCACATCCTGAACAAAGCCTGTTTCTGTTGCAGCAGGGCAGAGTGCAATCACACGTACTCCTGTCATATTCACATGATATGAGTCCTGTGAAAGGGTCATAACATCTTTTAAAATTTGATGTGTTTAATGTTAAGAATTATTTATTTTGGGTATTATTTCTTATACTAACAGTATTCATAAACATGTAAGCATTCATATTTCTTGATATTGGAGGTTCTAATATTGGGAATGGCCTGCTGGCATGTGACACCATGTGATTAGATAAAGAGATACCAACATTGCAGAGAACCTGGCCACCTCCATCATCAGGGTAACTAAAAATGGAGACAGATGGTTCCCGTGAAATGTTGTTACCTATCTACCACACTGTGTGGCACTAAATCCCATGAGACTCTTTGCTCTTAATATATATTCCTTCTGTTTGTTTTTTTGCTTACTTAAAGGTTTTGTCAACAACACACATCACACAGAGTTGAAACACAGGACGAATATGAATTTGGAATTTCCAAAAATTTGGTATTTTATGATCTGTAGAATATGAGCTCTTGTGAACATAATAGTGAACCTTCATGTTCCATAAAAAGTAGGGATTTATTGACCAGCAAAGCAACTAAGAGTAACAAGAAAAACCCTGCTCCATAAATTGTATATGGGAAACATATTCATTCGTGATTTCCATACTGTCTTGATTTCAGTACAACAAAGCTGTACCAGCAGGTGAGGCCAACAACATGCTTGTGGATCATCACTAGACTTGCACAGGACAAAATACTGGTAGGTGTGTAAAAAAAAGAAAAAAATACTTCAGAAGGCAAAGGAACACCTGGAAGGGTATACTGAATATGGTGCCCCCCCAACATCTTCAAATTAAGAATACAAAGGATATAAGTAACAAACTTACTCCATAGGCCCGTGTGAAACCAACAATTGCATGCTTAGTGGCAGTATAGATGGGAATGCTGACATATGGCCGTAAACTGACATTGGAACCCATGTTAATGACAGTTCCTCCACGACCACCTCTGTCCTTTCCTATAAATCTCAGTGCAAGTAGTGTGCCGCGAATTACACCATTCTGTAAGCAATACATCAAGACATTCATAGTGAGCAACTGACAAGCTCTCACTTTGTCAGAGAAGTGCAACTTCAACTTAACTCCTTCAAACCATCAAGAGTCAATAACCCTGCCAATTAGTGTAACAACTCAGAAGACCTGAATCCCCAAGTACTGATGCTGTATCAAAACACCCACTAGATGCAGGATGCATAACTAGCTGCTAATCAGGTTAGTAAACTGAAGGGCCCAAACAATGCTATTAACAGGATGGAAAGGACAGGCTACTGATACTCTGCACAGAGGCAGGACAATGGATCTTCATGGAGGAGGTCATGTCAGTGTATCAAACATACAGAGCACTGCCTGACCCATGACAGTAAGTTAAAACAGGCAACCAAAAGGGAAAGCACTAGCAAACTGTCAATGATTAATACCGTGTGACAAGAAAGGGAACCATGAAGAATTTATATTCAGCCCATTTTCCAGATTTCAAATCAGCTGATGAACCAATGGATGGATATGCAAAAGACATCTGTACGTACACACACGCAAAATGACAAATGGAACCTGCCCAGTTGGATGATTGATCAGTGCAATTTAAAACAGAAGGGATAGATCATACTGCACCTGCTGCAATATGGAATACAGCAGCATTTAACTGAAGTTTTGTGTTAGATGTTTAATACCTGTTTGGTACAGGACAAAACATGGGATAGGGTAGTCATTTTAGTTACACAGCTACAGGCTGGATGAGGCAAGAGATTTTTTTTCTCCACCAAAATGTCCAGACTGGCTCTGGGACCCACCTAGAATCCTATTCAATGGGTACTGGGGATGCTTTCCCTGATGGTAAAGCAGCTGTGGCATGAAGTTTACCACTCAGTTCCATCTAGTGCTGAGGTTAAGAGTGAGTGGAGCTACACTTCTCCTCCCTTTTATGCTCTCATGGTGTGGATGGGGACAATGTTACCTTTTGTACCTTCACCTGGTATAGGACATTTTTCTCAGGTCTGAAGGAGCACACATAAGTGATGTTTGTACCAAGTAATATTGTCCCTTCAGTCTGTCGCAACTTTTATCGAAGACAGTGAACAAATACGTAAATAGGCATATAAAAGACAATTTATTGAGGGATTACCCATACATCAAAACCAATTTGTCTACCAGATTGGTTAATCTGTTGAAATTGTGCTTTACAATGCATTCACAGCATGGCAAGACACAGTGAAGTGCCTTACAGACTGGTGACATGGCATGGATTTTTTTGTAATATGTTATGCAAATTGAAAAGCTGCTCAGGCTACCTGAGTCACCTAAATGGCTAGCATACTTGAGTAACACTCTACAGAAATCTCACTACAGGAACTCATTTGAAGCAATAATGAGAGATGTGCATGATCTGAGGTTCTCACAGTGGGGCAAATGAAGATGCACACCATCTGGGATATCATGCCACATAGACTGGTACACTGATACCACCATTACAGAAACACTTGATTTCTCCATCTTCTGGGCTTCTCCTGAACACTGATATCTACACACCAAACTACATGGTGTCATACACCAGAGTATAAAAGTCTTCAGTAGCAAAAGCTGTTGATTGGCATGAAGAGGAACACAGCATTCATATCTGGATTAACACTATTCTGGAGTGTAGAACATAATAACAACATTAGGGGGGTAAACCTTTACAGTGTGCCCACAGAGAGGTCACCTTTGTGTTGTAGGAACCTGGGGATGCTGAACTTAACCTGGGAAATCAATGTATAACAGGCATACAATTTCGTAATAACAAATGGGCAATTTCCTCAGCCTGTATAAGACACAGTACAAACACCTTTGTTAACAGTCCAGCAGAGGTGTGACCATATATACCTACCAACCCAAACAAAGTGGCAGGTTTACTCATACTAATGTGCACAACACAGAAGCATGCAAAAAGGGCAATGAAACAACACGATTTTGTTTACCGAAATTATGTTTGTGCTCACCAAGTTAATGTCTACTTCAAGCTCCCAGAAGCGGTCATTCATAATTCCAGCATTGTTGATAACAATATCAAGGTTACCAAACACTGACACTGTTGTTTGGAATGATTCTGCAAACAATATCATTTAAATTTGTCAACATTTTCTGTATTTTTCTATTTTTATGCCAGTACATTTATTGTAGAGAGGGCATACCTTCATATTGTGGGTAATCTGTGACATCACACTGGCAAAAGATTACCTTGTCTTTGCCATATTTTGCTGAGAACTGCTGAACTAACTGCTCCCCAACCTCTGTATTTATATCACAAATTGAAACCTGCAATGTAAAGGGGTGTGGTCAAGTAACAAAATATACTCCAATGTGATGGATACAAGAAAAAAATAAACTAACTACAGTAATGGGGATCATTAAACTTTAAATCATATGATCAGGAGGTGGCTGCAGGCTATATCCATTAATTTGAATTATGCCAAAATTTGCAACTAGATAAAATAACAGCTATGAATTTTGTCTGGAACGTAAGTAAGTTTACGTTACTGAACAGCAATATGACTTAAAACTATGCACGTTAACACATTTAATTAAACTCAACATGTATTGCATGTAAATTGCTATTAAGATATTCTGAAGGGTGGGTTTGTACCCTTACCTTGGCCCCATGTTTCAGAAGTTCTTCACAGTAAGCTCTACCAATACCTGCTGCACCGCCTGTCACAAGCGCAACTTTTCCCTTTAAATCCATGGTTAGGACGGTTTATTCGGCTGCTGAGAACTTATGTATTCATAATTTGCTCAATGTCGATAATCTTTTTTACCCTTCTTGTCACAAAAATTTACTGCTGCTGCCACCTGTGAGGGGTGCAATGGGGTGATCACTCCCCAAAATGGCTACCGTCAACTAGGGCTGCTTGCGCCCAACATCCGTGGTAGGTAGCTATGTTGTCAGACCCGTGGTCACATTGACACAGTTTAGCTATTTAGAAGTGTGTTAGTAGGTTATGTGTGAGTTTTGTAATAGAAAACGGTATAAAATTAGGAAGTCTTGTTGTTTAAAATAATATAGGTACGTTTGAAAAGAATGAGTACTTAAGCTTTTGCAGGTACGAGGGAACTGAAAGTTGTTACGGTAACCCTTAAATGGTCAGAGTGTCAATAACTGAATGGCCCGCATGTGTTAACCTTGTTGCAGGCAAACCCAAGTGAAGTGTGTATGTTGTGAAAGAAACATGTTCGGTCAAAATCTAGAGTACGGCGTCAATTCGCGTATGATGATTTGTTCTGATAAGGCTAGGTTATTAGGTCCGGTCTGTAGTGTATTTGAAACTGGTATGTTTAATGTGATGCGCCTAATATTTGAGGTAGCGTTACGTTTGCCTATTGACTTTTTGAACCATAAATGTATACAGTTTTGTTAGAGGTGTGTTATCAGGCGTAAGTGTAGAATACGGTTTTGGCCACCCATTTAACACTACACTGTATAATGCCACGCGGGTTTGTTGTTCAACCGGTCTGTTTACGATAGGTTATTTTGCTGTGGTGTACGTCATGGCAGCTAATTCTAAAAGGATATAGTAAAACTCCAGTTTATATAACTTACGAACTAACAGCAAAGAACAAGGAACATGTAATTAAGTATTACAAACAAACGAGTGTCGACATTAATATCTTTACCAGGAAGTTAGAAGACGATTAGTGTCATGCTGCCAAAACTGGAGTCTTATTAGATGGTTTCGTTCGACGAGGGTTGCTACGTGGGACATGAAGCAAGAAAGAAACATTTGTTTGAAGTGTGCAGTGTATCATAAAATTTCAGATTATGCAATATAATTAGCTGCATATGTGACTAGGATGTGAAGGTAATTTTGGGATAATGTCAAGTTAGGTTCCATGTAGTGGGTCCCTGTCACCACGGCATGGCGCGTCCTCAGCTGAGGGTGTTTGAGAACAGAACATGGTGTTGAGGAGAATATTTGGACCTAGGAGGGACGAGGTGACAGGGGAATGGAGGAGACTGCATAACGAGGAGCTAAGTGATCTGTACTCCTCACACAATATTGTGCGGGTGATAAAATCGAGAAGAATGAGATGGGCTGGGCATGTGGCACATATGGGTGAGGATAGGGGGGTGTATAGGGTCTTGGTGGGGAAGCCGGAGGGAAAGATACCACTGGGGAGGCCTAGGCTTAGATGGATGGATAATATTGGGATGGATCTTCAGGAGGTAGGATGTGGGTATATGGACTGGATTGGGCTGGCCCAGGATAGAGATATGTGGCTGACGCTTATGAGTGCGGTGATGAACCTTCGGGTTCCGTGAAATGCAGGGAATTTCTTGACTAGCTGCAAAACAGTTAGCTTCTCAAGAAGGACTCTGCACCATGGAGTAAGTAAGTAAGTCAAGTTAGGTTACTGTTGAATATCATACTTGGTGGGTAATGCATTTCTAAAAATGTACTTGTCTGACCTCTTTGTGGTTGTATGACCTATTCCACCTGCAGTTTTGTTTTAACTACCTTTCGCATCTAAGGAATGCAAATGTACGTGTGTGTGTGGTTGCATTTGTGTGTACACCAAAGGTAGCCTTAAAGGCTTCACTTCAGCTGTGCTAGACTTTAATATGTTCTTTACTATTACATGACAGAGGGAATTGGGAATTTGTTCTGTTGTTGCACAATTCAGAATCTTTCTGGTACATATTGGTGTTTTAGGGGTGGAATAATATCAGTATAAAAGCTGCTGTCCAGCTTTGGACCTGAAGACTTCTGATCTGCACTGACTGTAGTCAACATGTAACTGATATCATCAGCTACTTGCAGGGTATGATATTAAGTAATACAAGTCATAATGACATTGAATTTATACATATGTATATGTGGTGATGCACACATTTCCATTAATGTTTGTATTTTATGGAGTTATTCTGTGCAGAGCATAGTTTGCTCTAAGTGCTTGTAAGTAAGTTATACTTACGCAAGTTTTGAGGTTCTCCAAGTGGTGTTGCCAAAGATTTAAGTTTTCTGGGACGTGACACTGTGTCGTTGGATGAATAGTTCATGATAATTCAAAGTGTAGTAATCTTCAAGATCTAGTTACCTTCTTAGAATGACTGACCCAGAAGATGAAGGCACTGTGACCACTCAAAGTGCTTGGAACTACCTTCCTAACGACACATCGTCGTATTCCATAATACTTGAAGCTTCAGATTGTAATTGGATAATCGAGGCTGTTACACCGTGTTCGGTGTGGTGTGGCAGTGAACTTGATATACACAGTGAGGCCAGGACCTCATTTACTTTGGAATGAATGTGGTGTATCCAGCAAGTTAAAACGCATGATGCAAGATGTTCTGTCCATTACAGCTATCTTCACCTGATGTGTACAACAGTCATGTGTTTAATATTTCATTATTGTAAATATAATTATTCTGCTCTTATCATCTAACCTGGAATTAATTTATTATAAATTTTTGTTCGTGGTTATGTTCTTGTAACTGGACAGAATATTGTGTCGGAGGCTTTACTTCATTGTGTACATCATGCTAACTCACTGGCAGCAGAAATGCATCTAATTATGACACTGATAAGTGGGAACTCAAGAAGTAGATTTTGTGCAGTACTGTAGCTTGAAAGCCTGTAGCTAATATGTTTGCAGACCAATTTGAGTAGTTGATGACTGTTGGAATTTGACATGATGGAATAACAAAATTGCTTGAGGCAGTGCAGGAACTGATAAAAAGGGAATTTAAAATAGACAAAATAGTTGCATAACTTTTTGAGCTTCTTTGAGGTTACATAAAATTCATATAATGACATGGATCAGTACATCATTAGTAGAGAAGTATTGGAATCTTCTGTCAGTGCATTCGTGAATCTTACATAAGATATGCTGTTGCTGGTGGGATTATTCAGGCTTAAGTTAGAGAACAGCTGCAGGTTTTTGTGATCACAAAATGAACTTCATGTTTATTAAAAGTGGTAGACTTCTGGTCTTGCTGAACAACTGCTATATTTACAAGAGGGCTGTGCCATATGTTGGGTAAGGTAACTTACATGAGAGGGAGCTGGAATAGCTTGGTGAGATTAGTGACAGGGCTATAGGATGCATGAACAAAAACTTGTGGTTTAGTTTCTGGCAAGGGAAGGGGATTTCTGTCCTCTCCACAGCATCTTAGATCACATGTGAGGCTCCCCAACCACCTGCTCATTTGGTGATTTGGGTAAAGTGTCAGGGCCATGAAGACAACCACTCATGTCTATCCAGTGCCAGGGTTAAGAATGTGTGCAGATATACCTCCACTGTTTGTGTACCTTCGTGGTATGGTGCTTAAGCAAGCATGGTGGCAGTAGTACCTAACATGAAATATTTTCATTTTAGTGAGTTGTGCTGTTCACAGAACAAACTATTGTGAACTATAGGAGGTGGATTATAATTTAAAATGATGTACTTCTTGTTGACAGGTGGCAGTGATGAAATGCCGCTTCAAGTGATGAAGAATGAGAATGTGGTCATTGCCTGTACATACTGATGTCTGGGACCTTGGTGACTTCAGATTGAGGAAGAGGGAGTCTTACTGTCACGTGGGCAGTAGCACAGTGTAGTCTGATAATGACAGATCATGGTCCTAGAGGAGCCTGCTGTCTTCATCTTCAGTCCTGATGAAGGCAGAAGGTTTGTCTGACACATTGGTACTGTTATACCAGACTACACAGCGTCATACACCAGAAGACACTAATCTTCAGAAGAACTTCAGGTCTCACCAGATGCATAAGTTCCCTCCATGATGCACATCGTCCACAGGGGACTGCTAATAAAGGTTTGTGTAATGTTCAGTTGCATTTTGTCTTGTTAGTCAACTTCAAGTTAGTGTATCATCTGGTTTGTCTTTAACATGGGTAAAGTGCACAAACATAGAATTGTTATGAGCTTTGTTTGAATGTGGTAGGGAGTTTTGTACAAGTGGGATGGCAGAGGTAATGGTCAGTTACTCTCAGACCTGCAAATGTGTGTCATAAGCCCTGCTTCGCACAACACAAAAGTAAGGGTACATGCCCCTCGCCTGACATTTTCAGATATGGCAGTATGTACCAAATGTGGAACAACATGCAAATTATTGCAGCAAGACACTCGGTTTGGATGTTACGCAATAATGTGTGAGGCTTGTTTTTCTGTCTCTTTCTGGATCTGTAATGAAAGAAAATACCACTGTCCATGTTGTGTATGTTGTTATATGTCAAATCACGTGTCAAAATGAAGACCTTAAGCCTTTTAGTGTAGAATATCACATTGTTGATGGTCTGGGGGTAGAAAAAGATTGTCCAAACCACGACAAAAGCGACTGGGGCATTGCTTCAGTACAGAACAAGGCTCCACCTCCACCCTTTAGTAGTAATATAGTAATGTACGGCATGGGGTGGGAGATAATACCAGGTATAAAGTCTCAGATTTGTTGCCATTCCCAACAGTACATAGATTGCAAGATTTGCTGCATGGCACAGAACATACCATTTGAAATCAAAAACAGTAATTTTGTAATGTAGTTGACTGGTGTGTGTTATGTATGCATTTTTGGCTGACAGAGAACCATCAGTGTTGATACCCAAGAAATTCGGTAGTGTGAAGTAAGTTAGGTGGGTAAGATTTGTAGGTTAGAGTCTATAGATAAAGCAGTACCAAAAAAAAATGTTCTGTAATAAACCTGTTATCTCTGTACAATGTTCTAATGTTTTGGACCATTGTATGTTTATCATTGCTACTAAGATGGACTAACTGTTGTAACATAAACAAGGCACCAATCCTTAGAGAAATTAATTTGGTGTTACTATATATGTAGGCAAGTACTTGGTGATTGTACATAAGCCAAGGAGAACCACCACAACCAGGTGTCCTTGTTAAGGCGCCCTGGTCTGTCCATCTCCACAGTCAGAGCATCACTAGTTCTACAGCCACAGGTGCACTGTTTGTTTGGTATGGTGCACAGACCCAGCCACATTCCTGCATGGTACAGTTTCACCCCTTTCAGTGCATTGTTGCTAGTTACAAATGCAAGAGGCAAAAATAGGTGGTATTGCAAATGTAACAGTTGTTCAGAATGCATGTTGTGGTATAATTTGTGTGTGCACTGGATGGACCCAATGACAGCTATATATTCCTCTGCTGGATAATCCCAAGCCGTTGCCCAGAACTTACCTTCCCTTTCATCTCAAGAGTGTATTAGGTGTGTTCTGCTGCACAGAGGTTTTGGGCCTGATTGGCAGTTCAAAAACTGTAACATCTTTCCCATTCCTTCAGTCAGATTTATATTCTTCCTGCCAGCCAGGTAAACAGTCCAGCAATTTTCACAGCTGATAAACTTTGATTTTGCATTTAAACAAGTATACTAATGCCGTGACTTACTTCCATGAAGTGCCAAGGTTAAGAATGAATGGAGGTATACATTTGTGTTTAATAAAATCTTTTAGTGATAATGATGTAGTGTCACAGTAGCCATATGATCTTGGGAGTCTGCACTGCAGCACTTCTCATAGAGGTGTGTTGAGTTTGAGGAGTGGAGAATAGACTTTCCAAGAAGCTTTTAGTGAACAAAATTTGTGGAATTCCTTATCAAATGGAAAATATACACAAGTTATAAACCAGTTTGAAAATGGAATTAAAATCAGTGCAAACTTACTAGTCAGAGTTATGCCATACACACAGTAATGAAAAAGAAATTTCCTTCATTGGGAATCATAGCACACCTACTTTGGATTCACTGGTGTCGTCTGAAAATGTAGCTTAAAGGTATGTTCAGGTTGTGGAAGGACGTGTGGCTGGGAGGAAATGTGTGTACTGTTAGGGTGTCTTTAGCAGACAGCAGCTCCAAACAAAATCTTAACTGTAATTATATATAGACTGCAAGAATGTCTTGAAAAGAAATGCAGTTTTGAACTACCATCCCTCCTCCCAAAGGAGATTGTGTTCTTTTGACACTGTAGGAGGCTGCCACCAAAACGAAGATACTTTAATGTATGGGAAAGATTGAGTGTTCTTACAGATGGGTGGCTCTTGTTGACAGGATTTCATTGGTGCCAGTGAAGACAGGTGTGTTTGGTGTTGAACCTTTCCGACTGTAACCAGTGAGAGGAGCAGCTGAGGACTGCTGACCCTACATCCTGCACTGCTCTGCATGGAAGCAGCGTGTCCGTGCTACCAGCTTCCTGCCAGCTGCATGACATCGTGTCCTAGAGACAGTAATCTGCACTGACAGGCACTTTATTTACCAGTTCTTGAATTAATATACTGATAGAGTAATGCATTTAAGTTGCTTATTTTACTGAGTTGTATCAACTGCATAGCAAAATACTGCAAAGACAAGGAGGTGAACTTGGTAATGATTACTTTATTGTTCTTCTTTTTCTGGGATGAGGTGGCACAATTGAGGGAATTCTGTTACAGTTGGTGAAGGAGTACAGATGGAGCAAGGATAATCTAGGAGTTCCTCATCTACACTCTGCATGTCATCTGCAAGGCACTGGACTTAGACTGGGAAATGAGCGCCCAAGATTCCCTCCACTTTACACAAATTGCTCACCCAAGTATGAAGTTTCCCTGTAACGAAGGTGAGTATCATGTAAAGTGATTAGTATGGGGCATGATTGTGGAAATTAAAAACAGATGCATCTTGAATTTTAATACCAATTAGTTAACATATTTGTATTAAACACTTCAGTTCAGGATACTTGGTGCTGAAGTTGCAAACATTAATAGATGAATTTGACATTCAGATGACCGTGCATCGTGATATATTCTTATAATAAAAGCCAACAAGATGCACTATTTCTCAACTTTATTTGGTAAAGAACTCTACATGTTTCGGACAGATTTACTGTCCATCATCGGGAGTCAGATGTTTCTTGTACTTGCAAAGCTTCATTATACTGTACTTTATAACATGCTCTTGTTACACACCGTAAATAATGACTTACTAAGAAAGTGAAACCTCAAAGTTACAGACAGGTTTCATGTCAGGCCCATCACACTTCTTGTGCATAACCCAACAATTCATACACAGAATGTGTCTCATCTGTCACTTGTGACCATCATCTTTCAGACATCAGAATGAAACTTCTGAAATATGTGATATTATCTTCTCATTGTTACAAAGGAGCATGTATGAAGTATGTAATGGTGTGGCATGGGCACTGAACTGTGACACTTTACCATTGGATGGTCGTACAAGGGTCAAATAGTGGGGCCAAAATAGAAAGTTGATGGTGTGCCGTGAATTCCCATATTTAGTGAATTTGAATTTAATAAATAACACACATTTAGTGTGAAAAATTTTTGACCTTCCAGAATGTCTTACCTTGACTTGGTGTGGTTGAAAGAACGGTGTTACATTTTGTGGCACAGTTGGCGAGTAATGTAAACAAACTGCTTTGTAATTAAATTACTTTATAAGAATTTTATACAGGAGTCTTATAATAACCTGAACAGTTTCTTGATGTGATTTTGCATAATCCTCACACAATTAAAACCTTAGTTTGGTATAAGAAGAACCATTTGCTTGGTGATTCATTAAATACAGATGACACTGTATACAGAACATAAGGCTTATTGTTATGTTTATCATCAAGTGATCAGAAGATGCCACTCAGTCTTTTTCCTGGCTTGAAGAGTGTCTTGGCTTATAAAGTTTGTCTCTTTAAATAAAAATTTCATTTTCATTCTGTTCAGGACTGAATGTCATGATTTAGTGGCCATAATTCCTGCCTTATATTCACAAGGTTCTGAGTTCATATCTCAGCCTGGAGGTTGGTGATCCTGACAGGATGTGTGTGGTGTTCCTCATAACCAAAGGCAGATGTCAGGATTGTATGTCAGATTAAGCCATTCTTCTGTTGTTGTTTGTTATTCACTGATATTGTTTGGTTTTAGTCTTTGCATGCAAAAGCTAGTAGTAATAAATATACCTTTGTTCATTTAAGAGAGTTATCTCACTCAGAATTGCATCGCATTAATTTGTTTGTTTATTTTTGAATAATTTTGTTTGGAACTACACAGAGAAATAGCATCAAACCAAACAATAACAATAATACAAAATGAAGGTACAAAACCAGAATGTAACAAATAAAAAAAAGAATAGTAGAATAAATACTGTATAATAGTGGAAAAATGACAGTGATCATTAAAAGCTTTGTACGGCTTGTGTTGTACACGAGGCATGACAATAATCAACACTTGCCATATTATGAGCTGATGCAGTAACTGTTCCTGTTTGCTAAGAATTCAGTAGAGGTATCAGTAAGAGAGCTGCTGTTGCCAATAGCAAAGAATACCTGTCAGTTTTAGAGTAGAAAGAAGGGCACAAAGAGACTCCTTTCACATCAGTATGTACCAACTACAAGGGTGTCCTGTAGTAAAGTTATGTGTCATGTCAAAATTACGGGGTACATCTCCATTGTTTGGGAGTTTTAAATAATGTCGGCTTGAACTGGCATAGAGTTTGGGTAATACACCCTGAAGAAAGGGAGTTTAATTTCAGTGCCTTGCTTCTAGCTGCATATTGTAAACTGTTGCAGATATTAATGTCCAGTCAGGAAAAAAGAAATGCTGTTACCAGTGACGAACAGTGTCTGATTCCTATGTGAAGAAAGATCAAGCACTGACTTCCTTGCTGTCCATGTTATCAGCTGTGCACCATCTATGAGGAGTCCCAGTGTTAAAGGTATGTGTGATGTCAGTTTTCACCATAGCAAGACATCAGGTAGGGGCACAAACAGGGTATTGGTGTATATGGTGGGCCAGGCAGAGGTTATATCCATTACTGTAGACAGTTGGGTCAGGACAGGGGTCTTAGCATGTGTGGGCTGAGTTTTACTGCTTGGTAGAGGATGCAGGCTGTGTGTGAGCAGGTTGGCTGTGCTAAGTGAGGGCTCAGGGAGGGATCTGAGCAGGTTTTTTTTTTTTTTTTGGG
>Ga0123352_10003481_pt1 | contig 22775 bp, 16 predicted proteins | sample TergutLab28metaG_FD_89700 | JGI IMG/M metagenome (GOLD analysis project Ga0123352, IMG submission 89700) | Labiotermes labralis P1 segment gut microbial communities from Petit-Saut dam, French Guiana - Lab288 P1 | ecosystem: Host-associated > Arthropoda: Insects > Digestive system > Gut ...
ATGAAAAAAGTAGCGGCTCCAGGTCTAGAAAACAAAGATTAACGGCTGTGGGGACCCATTGCGCTGACCACGTGACACCCCTCTATCCGCAAAAGTTGGCACTAACTTCGCCGACGGCGGCGGCCGCTCTGTCGGTATAGTTCGCATGCGGACTAAGGCCACGGAGTTTAGTAGTATAACTTGCGTATTGTTATCACATTGTATGAAGTACATACGGTCTTTGCTGTTTTGTGAATTTGTACCATAACATGAAGCAATCTCAACCCTTCACTCTATTAATGGGAGTGCAGTTGCAATTCATGAACTGCTGTTGTCCTAAATGGTTTCTGCTTCGGGAGCTTCATGTTGACAATTTCTCAAAGCATCTGAGGGATTTTTGAGAATATTCAAACCTAGCACTGATTTCAGCTATTTGCTGGGTTGTTCAATAGGTCTAGCATACCATAATGTGATTTTTACAGTTCAGCTGTTATTGTAATGGCATTGAAATGAGGGACTTGATAAAGAACCAGATGTGCAGCTTAGCTGAGACAAGAAACAAAGCTCAAAGGGGGACTTGAAGATAATACAGATAGCCCTCAGTTTACAACTGGGTTCCATTCTTTGAGGACCTTTCGCCCAAACAAAAAAGTTTAAAATGAACCTTGTTATACGAGTATAATGTACGTCAGTGGGAAGGTAGTGAGTTATGTTCCAAGCCCCTCTCAAAATGGACATTCGTAATATAATAGGTAGTCTTTTATTTAAAGCTCTGAAATAAATGTTATGAATGCAAACAGCATTTTTATGAGTATAAATAAATTAAATGTAATACAGTATAACCAAACTACACTTAATGAAATAAAAAATTAAATTTTGTGCAGTTGCTTTTGTATGTTTGAAGTCTAGATTGAATGTTTTGTAGGGGCCACTGTAAGGCCCCTGCATTGATCTTTTTTTGACCATGGCGTAATACAGAGATTTTACTTCTCTTATAGTACCTGCTTGAGCATCTTGCCTTTTTTTAACTTTTTAGCAACATTTTCACATTCCCTTGGCTTCACTGCATTTCTCTGTCTAAACATGGTGGCTCTCGTTTCAGTAATATCTAGTAACCTCATCCCTGATTGGCTTAGATGTTAGGTGAGGATAGCTGTCATCTCAGATGGGCTGTGCTATTTCTTTACATCACATCCAGTATTTATAATTGCGCATTTTTTCAAAATTTTTGTAGATTTTTTTAATGTTTTTGGCATTGTGTTCAAAACCTGTCACTTTGATTGTCACCAAAAAAACACTGCAAACCAAGGGCTACCTGTACTAAAGTAGATTTTAGAGAAACAGATTGTAAGGTGGCTGGAATTAATTTAGAACTTTGTCCACAGTCACTCTGGTTTCTTCTGCCAGACATTTTGTGCCAGTAATACACATTTCTTTGTTCCAGGTTGGAGAGTGTTTAATAAGCAAGGTCTTGACCCTTGATCTTACCCAGTTCCAGTCACATCTGGAAGCTACAAAGTAAAGTGGTTTGTTCACGTGCACATGTAGAACTCTGAATAGTACACGCTAAGATGGAAAAATGTCTCTAAAATGTTCATCTTCTGTACTTCTCATGCTTCTTAGGCATGCACAAAAGTGGGGCTCTGGTAGCAGCAACTAGCACACATATTAAAAGTGAAATGTTATAATGTATGCGATAATTTGTTGTCTGTATGTATGGCTCCGGAAGGATAAAAGGAAATCTTATGCCAAATTTAGCATCATGCTGTTCTGTGCAGTTGATTTTGTCTTTGTTTCAAAGACGTTGCACCTTTAGTCAGCAGATGGAAAGAGGAGGAACAAGTCAGGAAGTACGCTACATTGTAATCAGTAATACCTTAAAGATATTCAGTCTATTGTAGTACCTTTGCATACCAGCTATAATTAGCTTGAGATGGATAAAGTTCCAGGAAAAAAACCTTGTTGTTTGCAATACCTTTCCATATATGTAATGTTAAGAAATTGATAATGTCTATGATTTTTCTGCTCTAATGTTCTTGTTATAAGCTACAATTGTTCTGTCAGGAGCTGTATTAAATATGACTTTAGGCTGTACTGAGACATTGCTTTCTTCATCCTTACAGTCTGTACATTGTGCTGAAAGACTAGCTGACTCATTCCATGGCAAGCAGTCCTTGAAACTCTTAGTTCCTCAGCTAGTCAAGAAATTCCCTGAAAGTTCATTACTGTGTTCACAAGAGCCCTCCAACTGTCCGTATCGCCAGCCAGAGCAGTCTAGTCCATGCCTAGATCTTCCACATGGTCTCTCTCCCTCAATTCCCACCAAACCCTGTATGCACACCTCATGTCCCATGCCCTGCCAATCTAATTCTTCTTGATTTGATCACTTGGATAATATTTGATGTGGAATACAAATCATGAAGATCATCAATGTGCAGTTTCTTATATTCATAACTCTTCCAGTGATATGGTTGATATTATTCTTTCTTGGGCATAAACTGAAGTAATGTAATACTGTACATAGGATCACTGTCACATTCAGGTGCTTTCTAGAGATTTCCTTAATTAATGAGCCAGTATTTGTAAAGTTGTCTGGGTTAGCAGCGATATATTATCTAAATATCTATCAGTTAAATCAGAGTTTATTACCACAAACCCCAAAACTTTATTATCTCCTTCTGGTTTGTACTCATATTTATTAATATGGACCTCTAATACAACAAATGGGAATCCTGTATTAATGATTTCAGTGCCAGTTTATATCAGTTGGATGTTCCCCAATAACAAATGGATTTCTTAAAATAAAAATTATAACAGTCTTATAAATGTATATATGTTCCGTGACCAGGGCTGGCCTGAGACACATGGCCACCCCAGGCTCTTGGCGTATCTTCAGCTGCCACTGGTTAAACTTTCTGGCCTAGAACAGGGCTGGTGAACCTTCTTGAGGACATGTACACAAATCCCAGATAATATTCAGATAATCCTCTTGCATGCATGGCCATGGGAATATTGAGCAGACAATAATATATCTTTCATGGTTAATTGTTACTCACTATTATTAGAGGATTGTCGAGAAATGCAGTGTGGAGGAAAATGGGGAAGCAGCTGAGGCTATTACTGCTCCATTTTTAAAAGACTAATACAATAAATATAACTTAAATATTGTAATCATGTTTTATTATTTATGCTGCTGCTGCTGTTGTAGAAATTATTACAGAGAGAGAAGGAGAGAGAACAAAATGCATGAAAGTGTTACTAGGACTCACAGGTTAGGCAAATAGGAATGGTTCTGAATTATTTTAAATGAGAGCTTTAGAAATTAAATGTTATTTATAACTAGTTCTTCACAACAGGCAAAATTAACGGCATGGTGGCAATAATAAGAGACCAGTAATAATCTGTAAGAAACTAAAAGAATTTTTAATTTTTGTTATTTTGTTTAATTTTCTTGTATTTACTTGTACTTGTGTTGTTTTACTAAAAAGAAATTATAACAGTGAGATTAAAATCAGTACAAGCATACTGGGAAGCCTTTTTAAATAATTAGTAATTTGTATTGCTTTAAATTGTATTATTAAAAAGAAAATATTAGCAGTAATACCTTTATAAGCAACAAAAGAAATGTCATTGGAACAGTAAAAAAATTATAAACCTTGGTTCATACTATAATATACAACATAACAAGGAGGACATAAACTTTCTATCACTGAGACTTTTTTTTTCTGCTGCACCAAGATTGAGAGATTTTTACACCAGGTTCATACATCATTTTGAGAGCTACATGCATGCAGCAGTAACTTCTTCATTAAGGCTCTTACAGTGAGATCTGATACAGTTAATTACTAAAACAATGTATCACATGAATATGTAGATGAAAATACTGCAATTTTCAAACAGTCAGAATTTCAGGACTGGTATTCTAGACTTACAGAGATTCATGTTTTGCTGTTTATAGTACTTATCTGATTTCTTTCAATACTTCCTAGTACAGCTCTTAAATTGACAAAATTTTGCGTCTTAATTCAGCTGCTCCCCAAATCACATGCCTCTCAGACCCATTCAAATCGGTCCAATGCAACCTCTGCAAATTCCATTTTCTTTAATATTACACTGCACATTTTATGAATTTTGCAATATCTGCTAATGACCAGTGGAGTAAGAGAATGGTTTTAGTTCAATGAGTGACACCTGAAAACTGCATTTGAAGGCTCTGAATGGTTTATCATGAATTTCAAGATCAGTCATGTGTTTTTTGTGGGTTTGGGAAACATTTAGCAGTGCCATGGTCTGTAACATGATTTAAAATTTTCAATTTGATTTCAAAGCTTTTATGTTATCAAACATAACATTGGTTGTTTTGCAAATCCCTGTAATGTGGTGTCCAAATGTTTTAAATGTAGTAAAAATATTTAAGAGAACATTGATCTAAACATCCATATATCTTGAGATGACAATCATTCATCAAAAAGAGGAAATTTTATACAAACAGAACCTTGTCTAAACCAACAAACATGATTTCATATAAATAGTCCTTGGTACACTGAATTCACCTCACTTAGAAAAATCTGGAACTGTCTTTTTTGCAAAACAAGCACAGGAATAATATTGGCTAGTTCAGATTATATTTTTGCTCTTCTGGGATGTTACGTAGTATAGACTGTTAGTTACCTATGTTTCATGGCGACATATCTGTCCCATCTGAAAGAATCCAGCAGTCCAAGTTACTTCAGTTTCCACACACCTATCTATAACATTGTAAAATGTGATCAAGCTGTTTCTTAGAATCCAGGAAATACAGTTGTCCAATTAATAGTAACACAAATATTTATCTTTGGTGACACTGTCCCTTGTGTACTGCTCAATAAGGTGCTAATTATCCAACCAAGCACAACATATAGATCTAGTACAATAGTCTTTTACTATACACTAAAACATGTTTCAGCTGTCCAGATCAGCCATCATCAGGTAGCTGTGAGCTACATAAAAAGAAATCCAAGGGGAGAGAGGACTCTCACAGTGCTATGAATTATAACAATATTATTCCAAAAATGGAATAATAAGGTTAAATCTAATACACAACCATGTTACAGAATTCCTTTGGTATACTCTATGTGGAATGGTACAATACATGACATAAAAAACAAGGTAAAATGTGATAAAAGATAAAAAACATGAGCAATGAAAAATCTTTCAAAAATCAGGGTTAAGAACAAGCAATAAAACTCAAGTGTTCCATTTTAAGGTTCTCACAAAACGAGGCACGAGGATTTGCGTCAATATATGTTCTACGCTAAGCAATGCTCTGGCAAACAGACTGGGAAGTCTTTTCCATTACTCATATTTTTTATCTTTTATCACATATTACCTTGCTTTTTATCTCATTTATTTTAGGGTTCCACATAGATTATACCAAAGGAATCCTGTAACATGGTTACGTATTAGTTTTAATCTTATTCTGTTTTTGGAATAATATTATTGTAATTCATAACAACGTACAGCGAGGAGTCTCTCCCTTTATATTTCTTTTTGTGTATCAGACATCTTCCTGATGATGGCTGTTCTAGACAGCCAAAACATGTTGTAGTATATAACAAAATACTATTGCACTAGAGCTATACATTGTGTTTGTTCAGATAATTAGCAGCTTATTAAATGTTTGCATCTCGAAATGTTCACTTTGCTATGTCGGCATTTTCAATTCCTTCTAAAGGTCTATATCAGGGGTGTGTAACCACACCAGCTGCTGGGATGCAAGTGATTTGGCAAAGTACTAAAACGGGTTTTCTAAAGCATAATATTAATGTATTGAAAAATAAAATTTTTATTTATTTCATTTCATATTTGTATTAGATTATGATGAACTGTATGGCTTCTTGTATAAATAAAATGATATATTTATTTCTGTTTTCTATAGAATTTGTCCTAGAATTAGAAAAAATTCTTTCAGACTTATTTCCTTTTCTAAATTTTATGACTTCTGTCATAAGTCCATTCATTTAATAATTTTGACAAACATTAAATTGTAACAGGCATAAATATAATGCAACTCCTACATGCCAATCAAGTTACAAGGTGCATGTGGCAACTTGAGTTTACTGCCATCATATTTCCAATTATTCCAAAAGCCTGACTGGCCCACCCCTTAATGTGGTTCTGCCTGTGACCAGTGTTCTGTTACAGATATGGCATTAGGCATTAAAATTGCTGCCAAGAAATTAAACAGTGATAGATACAAGAGTGCTCTTGCACTTGAAAAATGGTCATGGTGACTTATCAACCAAAAACAAAACACTGGTCAAAATTATTTTGTGTGTTGTATTGAAGCCCCTATCAGAAAGAATTAAAGGTTTATGACAGCAGGATATTGTAATGTGTATTGATGTGTAATTGGAGTCAATACGCCTTGTACACAAGATATAAAACATGATTTAATTAAGTCCACATCTGTGTAGGTTTATGAACATATAAGATATATGGAATCGTACAACCTATTCTAGGTTAAGTTAGGAATGTTTTCTCCCATCTTTAAAAATTTATGATCGACACAACAGTGTTAACCTTTACTGGCCATGCAGAGCATTGGTGCAAACTGTACGCTCTTAGTCCAGCAATGGGTTTGTCCCACACCAATACCATTACCCTCAGGTTTAAAAGCAGCTATCAGCCCCATAGTATTGGTGGATTTAAAGTCCCCTGCCACAGACAAAGGTTTCAAACTGACCACAATGCTTGTGACAGTATTAAAAAAATGTTCTTTCTCATACAAATGTTAAACCCCTACCTTCCACTTGACAACGCACAGACTTCTCACCTGCATGGCACCTCATATGCTTTGTTAAGTCATAACTCTGAACACACCTCCAACCACATTCAGTACACAAGTAACGTTTTTCTCCCATGTGTGCTCTCATATGGTTAATGAGAGTGCTCCGTCGTCCAAAATTATTACCGCAAACACTACAGTGATAAGGCTTCTCACCTGTGTGTCCCCTCATGTGTTTTGTGAGTGTGTCACCACGGCTGAAACTTCTACCACATACAGTGCACAGATATGGTTTCTCAAGTGTATGAATCCTCATATGCTTTCTCAAACAACTTCCAAAACCAAAAGTCTCCCCACACACGGAACAACAATAAGGTTTTTCTCCTGTATGAGTCCGCAAGTGGCCCTGAAGTTGATGTTTCAGAGTGAATATCTTTCCACAGTCATGACATAAAAACCGTTTTCTGTCAGCCTCAGGTTTTGGTTGTGTCTGTAATTCATCTACACCCTTAATCAAAATATCATGAGGTATGGCATTTGAAATACACTTCTCTTCTTGTAAACAAGAATCATTCGCATTTGTCATCTTTCTGCCAGCCAACCAACTTTGTGCAGCACCTTCCTCTGCATGAAAATTTCCAGATTGCGCAGCGCTCTGCTTCCTGACCTTCCTGATATCCATACATGGTTGCCACGTGCTAGTTCCTTTTGCTTCTGCATCTGCATCATGCTTCTGCCCTTCTGTAGTAATGCTCTTGTCATATTTCCCCCCTGAAAATGCTGTCTCAGACTTTACTTCAGTGTTGTCCACCACAGGATCATCCATTATGTTGATGCCACTGCTTCCACTGGACACTCCAGGAGGAAGATCAGACCACATGCTTTCATTGCCGTGAAGAAAACCAACTTCCTCGGACAATCTGTCAGAGATGTTACAATTAAACAGGACACATATGCATGGTACAACTGCCATGTCACAATATTAGTTCTGTACATAAATACCTGAAGAACAGAAGTTATGTCTTAATGTTGAGAAAAGCACATCTGGGAAATACTTGTTATTACCAAGTTCAAAACTATTTGTTTCCCAAACCTCTTGCATACAATAATGAAAATTATGCCATTGTCTAACAAACAAAGTTTTGTACCACTGAAACTCAGTTTATATTTCTTAATACCAAAATGAATGCTTTTTAAGTTTCAGTATTTTCATTCTGCAGGCCAAGTCTAAACTGGTCACTTTCATTTCTTGTGGAGTTTAACTCGATCTAATGTATCAAGGTGATGTAACTCATTTCCAAATATTTGCTACCAGCTTCACTTTCATCACTTTGAGTCAAACATGTTTTGCAGCAAATGAAATAAACTGCTGTTTGTATAAACAGATTAGTGTGATTTAGTCACAACTTTAAGCCCACCAACCTCTGCTCCTCAGTGCTTGCCACATGTGTACTGTTCTCTTCAGCACCAGTTTCTTCATCAACTTCAACTTTGACTTCTGCAAGTGTCCAGCAGTAATCAACATTTCCAGCTGTAGGTGGCTGCAAACAGAAAACAAGAAATCTGATCATAATCAGTGGACAGATTTAGGTCACATATTTTCAATGCACAAATATTATTTCTGGTAAACATAACACTGTATCACACCCAGATGAAATGATACAGGGTGGAGCAGAGGAAACGCATGTTTTTCAAATGGCTAGTACTCGGCAAGGGTGGGGTTGATGAAGTTGGGCGTGAGACGGCGGACAGCTCAGACAATGCAGTTTCAGTAGCCATGGTGCATTGGAAGATAGAGCATCGTGTGTTTGCCGTTGAGCAGTTTTTTTAGAAACAGTGATTCCGTAGTTACTATCCAACATCTTTTCCGTCAAAAGTTCAACGTTGAACATCGAGGTGCAATTCCAGATCAAAACAATATACTCCAATGGTTTGAAGCATTTAAAACTACCGGATCTGTCATGAAGAGTGTACATGAACAGACCACGCACGATCGAAGAGCTGAAACTTTCCGTTCATCAAGAAATCGCAGCTGTGCCGCAAAAACTGTTGAAGCGTGCGATGCAGGACTTTGAGGAGAGGCTCCAAATGTGTGTCTGGCAAGAAGGACGTCATCTGCCTAACATTATTTTCCATATGTAATTTGGTACATACTTTAAAAATGCATTAAAACACCTTTTTTTGTGTAATTAAAACTTTTTATGTTGAAAATAAACAAAGTCATTCTTATATGAAAAACATGCATTTCCTCTGCTCCACCGGTACATGTTTATGGTATACTCACGGCTTCCTGTCCCTTTCCGAACGTAATGTTTGGTGATCATGGGGCTATCATAAGAACATACAAAGAGTATGCAGATTCTATTCAACTCCAAAGACCCCAATAACTCACAAATGTTTGTTTAAACATACTATGAGACATGAAATATGCTCTAAAGTTCTGTGAAATCTGTGCTGTAACTTCTCATTGTAATCATAATGGCATCTAACCCTTTGGCAACAACAGATGACTGTAGCCAATGCCCAGTGAAATGGTGGGAAAAACAAATGTCACCTAAAATTGTCAGCGAAGAACATGCGGACTATGGGCAGCCATTTAAATCCTGGGTCTTTTGCAGAATACACCGAGCAATTAACCCCAGTGCCACAGGGTTATAGGAACAATCTTTACTCTTCCAAAGTTGCAAGATTATCTGGAAGCTGAATAACAAAATAGTTTCTCAGAAGGGTGATTTGTGAAAATCTAAGAAAACTGTTTGAAAAATTCTACCAATGTCTTATATTCAAAATATAAACAAAAGATGTGCCACATCTATATATCTCATTTTTAGTGGAGTTTAAATATCCTATATTAACCATTGTGCAAAGTGTAGGCACATATTAATACAGTGATACCTTGGCTAACAAGTAACCCTGTTAACAAATTTTTCGGCTAACAAAGAATTTTTTCGCTGTTTTTCAGACTTGGCTAACGAATATGGATTCAGCTAACGAATGTTTTAGTGGATGCGCGCGCTAACATAAAGCAGCAAACATGAACGGTCAGGCCATTCCAGGAGCTAATCTTTTCCGTCTGTATGTGTGTGACAAAGAAATGAGCTGACCACATCACATAGGGGAGACCCACCAACCTGACTGGGTTGTTTACGTTCGAGATGTACCTATAGGAAATCACGTTTCGGCTAATGAATGTGATTCCAGAATGAATTATCTTCGTTAGCCGAAGTATCACTGTACAGTGAAAGCCTATATGGCTATTACACACAGCTATTTAACACTTAAGGGATGGCATTCATTTCCAAAACTAATATGTAACTAAATTATCCAGTTACCTCCATGGCCTGAGATCTGATGAACTGCCGTAATGTGGCATCTGAACGCTCACACTGCAGCTTGAAGGTGAACGATTCATTCACTTGGTGAACACAACGTTCACACACTTGAGCTGGCAGGCCATCACCAACAAACACCTTACAGCAAGAAAATCAACATGTCAGTGGCAATGTAATTACCTAGTACCTATTGCTAACATTCAAAATAACAAACATAATAAAAAATGTTTCAAACTCTGAGAAGAATTACACTTGTAACACTCTGAAGTAGCCCAAGTCTTGAATGAAGCAAGCAGGTGAAGAATATTAGAATAACAGTGGGCATTTTAGTTTCATTTTAGGTGCAGCTACAGCAACTGAAGCTTCAGGTACAATGGTACAAGTGCCAGATATGGGAACTGGGCAGTGAGAACTGCACCTGTTCCCTAAAGTGCTGTGTAAACTAACATAAATTCAAGCAATTACATAAATGCATAATTACTCTTTCGTACATTATTTTGTGCTTCCTTTGTAGACTGTACCCTGACAGTGTATATCTAGCGATGACAGGGAATTGGTACAAGCTTCAACTGCTATGAACATGGCTCTAGGTACTACAGCTTACAGAGGAAGCCAAAATTATGCTTCATTCATCCATATCTTTCTTACTGAAATAAACTAGCTTAAAGCAATGTTGCAAATCAGTCATGTTACAGCTACACAAAAAGAATCGAAGCTTTTACGGTCATAGTACGATTCTTGTCATCATGAAGTTTCTGTTCGCAAAACTGCCATAAAAAAACAAAATGGGTGTACCTTCATCATACCACCTCAGGCAAGTCCTCCAAATTATTTACTTTACAGTTAACGTTTAATAATTCACACCTTCTGTGCGAAGTTCCAAAGTCTTCTTACGTTACCAATGGCATGGTATATGTACGTTCCACAGTGCATGCTATAAGAAACCTAAACACCAGGTATGAATCTCAAGTACCAAATGAGCTGTAATATGGATTACAACTACCAACACTGGAACCGTCGATCACCTCGGGAACGACAATATACAGTTTATTTTAGTTTATTCATTCTATCCACTTACAATGTTTCGAACTATCCAAATAAAAGGCAGGTTTCATTTGAGAGATGAACAAACTAACCTTCAGGACAGGCACTAATGTCGTGATTCGTTCAGGTAAAGATGCATCATCAAACAGGGGCAGCAAAGAATCTTTCTCTCCCATACACAAACGACACATGTTAGTAAAATTCACCACCATTTCTGTGGCAAATTGTGAACTAACAGTACCAACTTTGCTCTACGAGTTTACATGAAGTGAAATTTAACGCATCACACTATACAACAATACATTCACACGAATACAAAGATTACCAACGTGATCACGGAGAACCTACGCTTATTCCCGCCGTTTGAAATAACATCACGTATGACAGTACGAGGAGTAGTGTCGAAAAAGTTTTGTACTCAAGCTCCAGGATTTAGAGCAGGATTACCATGTGTTTAGAGTGAAGTGGCTAATTTTATGGGAAAACTACACTGTAAAGATGTGTTCTTACGGTATTTTGTAACATCTAAAAGGGTCCTGGACGATCATGACTTATGATTTATAGTTCTGTTACCTTCAACATATAAGCCAAAAGACCGTAGTCAGTATGCAGTTTGGCTATGAGCTGAAAGTTACGGGCTACAAATCCCGGTTGAAGCAAAAAATTTACTCTTCTCCAAAACGTCCATACTGGCTCAGGTGCCCACCCATTCAATGGGTTCCGGAGCCTCCTTCCCTAATGGTAAAGCGGCCAGAGAGTAAGGCTGGCCACTCACCTCCATTTCGTACCGTAATTAGAAACGAATGCACCTATATCCTTACTCCTCACAGGACTATTAAATTTAATAGCTGAGGTACGTAAGGTTGGATATTATTACGTTTGGTCTGGTAGGGTTACATTGGGTTAATAAGTTATTCATTTAATTGAACTGATGTACTTCTTTATTCATTTCTTCAGTGTATATATATATATACACTGAAGAAATGAATAAAGAAGTACATCAGTTCAATATATATATATATACACACACACATACATACATAAACATATACATATTCGTTCATTTATTTATACAATTCATTTGTTTCTGTTTATTTGTTAAATGTATTTATTTATTGTTTCATTTTATTTATGTAATGTAATTAATCTATATCACCGGTTATACATGACGATGCCAATACTAGTTACTGTACACGATTTTATACACGTGCCTAATGACTAACCATTGACAGGTTGACTACACGATGTTCACAGAGTATAGTCGTCTTGAGCGAACAATGCGAACAGTAAACTTCATCTTGTCAACAGATGTCGCTAGGCGTCTGCAAGTTTCTCCTTTCCAGATTTATCGGATCCATTGTTTCACGTTTTATTCATAGGGGACGTTAAGATCGTTTCTTATTGGTACTTTTTTGCTCGAAGTCGTGTGAGCACCGAAAATGTCAGTCGGAGTGATGGAAATTGCGTATAAGCGATGTGACGGTGATGTGTATTGTGTCGTAATCGTTAGTGTAAAAGATCTGTTTACACACGTATAATATTAGTATACATCAAACATGATGGAAATAGAGCAAGAAACTGTGTATGGGACACATGAAGATTCTCATGTTGTTATGTCAGAGAAAGTGCAATCTTTAGCTGGTAGTATATACCAGGAATTTGAAAAGATGATTCGTAAGTATGACGAAGACGTAGTAAAGGATTTAATGCCACTTGTAGTAAATGTGTTGGAATGCCTTGACTTGTCGTACACGGAAAATCAAGAACATGAGGTTGAACTTGAGTTGCTGAGGGAAGACAACGAACAGCTGGTCACACAGTACGAAAGGGAAAAACAGTTAAGGAAGTCGTCGGAACAGGTGAGCAAATGAATTATGTACTGTTGTTGTTAACCATTGTTTGACAACTGTGAATAGATATTGGCGATATTTCCATTAACTTGCTGTGTAAAATCAGTACTCGTAGTGTAATTTTCAACCTCATTGTTTCCATTTTAATGTAATTTGGTGAAGTTGTGCATACTGTTGCAGATTGAAATTCCGAAAATAAGACCTTTACGCCTTGTTGTTTTTATAACATATACAGGAAGCAAAATGTGTTTCTGGAGCACATGACACAGAGTGGAAAAATTGCCATTTTGTGTACGTTCAAAGATGCTAGATTTCAGCTCCTCACAGTGGTTGGTATTGATGATTCAAGTCTTGTGGGACCTTACACCTTGTGTTCCAGTAGTTACTGATATTTTAGAGAAGTGTAGTGCCTTCTCCATGTTTGAGGTCAAACAGTCCTAGGTGGATGTATTATGCTTCTTTGAAATGTCCGTAACTGTTGGTCAGTCAATGCAGCATAACCTACTTAATCTCCCAGTAAACTTGAATCATTGCAGTTGGAAGATGACTAAATTCAGTGTGTACTGTGGTACACATGCGTAGATTTAATAAATGTCTGCTTTAGAGATATGAAAGTTGACCATTGGTCATGCATTACATGTAACTAACCATGTGCGGAGAAGTCAATAGTCACCTACTGAGTCTAGTGATTCTTCTTGGCTTATGGAATGTGATTGTTCAGTATTGTGTGCTCAACAATGATTGGTACCTTGAGTGTGATGAATTCAGCCCACGGTGTCATGCCATAGTTCTTGATAGTTCCACATTTGTTACATGCCTGAGTTCCCAAAATGGTCTTTTCCTCTCTGATGTTTGCTAAAGCTTTTATGTGTAATATGTTTTGTACAGTTGCACTGAAGCCGTTTATAACAGATGCATTTCAGTTTTCTAAGAAACCGTTGTCAGCATCAGTGGCATGAGATTTATGAATATTTTGCCCGTATTGATCTTGTCATACTAATATCTTAAAATATGTATACATACTGAATATTTAAAGTATTTAAATTATTATTCATGTGTGACTACTTGGATCCAAGTAGTTGTCATATATTCCTTATTATGAAATATATTTTATTTTATTTAAAACTATTAATATTCTCTTGATAATTGTTCCATGTTGGGACCTTTTTGTCATTCTGTTGCTTGTTTTTTATTGGTATACTCTTATCTTCCAGACTGTATATTCAGTTTTTATCATGGTTTTATCTTTTTCTTTTATCTTTGTTTGCATTGGTGCATTTTTTATACGCAGTATTTAAAAATGATTGCAGTTGTTTTGTCACACATAATTTCTTCTTATCCTATTGTTAAGATACTGATCACTGTGTTGCGTTGGTGCACTATTTTATATGCAGTATTTGAAAATTATTGCTGTTATTTTGTCCACATAATTTCTTCTTATCCTTTGGTTAAAATACTGATCACTGTGTGCCACTATATTGCAATTTTTAATTATTATGTTCAGAATCTGAAGCTTTTTGTGGATATGACTGTTATGCATGTTCATGGTAGTGCTGTTTTCCTGGTATTTTGTGTATTGCTTGATGATAACACCTTTCCGCTTGAAGGGATGTCGATTGTGTCTCATACTAATTGGGTGCTAAGTGAAATAAACTGTTGTACCCACTTATAAATGTTTATTTATAATACAGCTTGTTTTTTCATATTTATTTATGTAGCAGTATCACATATATTCATTACAGGCCTTGTTGGATTAACCTTTTATGTATGTCTCATTTCCCACATAAATACTTGTTCTCATCCTCGCAGTTGCATATTATGAAGCTGCTTGTGTAGTTTTGTCCTTTTTTGCAATTCTCACTCTTGTTAGGTTCAAATATTCCCATCAACATCCTCAGCATCTTTTATTCACATAGGATGCAAGACTTGAGCCTTACAGCCATATTTTGTTTTGGAGACTGGCATATGTACCTGACGTCATCTGTGGGTTTCCGCAGTCCCTCTAGGCAATTGCTGGATAGGAGATCAGATTATGTCATGACCACCACTCTTCACATCCTTTACAAATTGTCATTCACTGATCACCTGTCATTTTATGCTGTTTAACCAACAAAGTTATGGTTTGGTTTATTTTCATCTGTGTTTGTCGAAAAGAGACACAAAGTAAAGTATTGGAGTTAGTGGTAAGAAGTATTCCCTGAATGTAATTGCCTTTAATTTTATCCCTGGCAAAAAGGCCCTGGTACCCGCTGAATAGGAGGCTGGGTTGCCCTCAGAGCAAAGTTGGGTTACTTTTGAGAAAAAACTTCTTTTGCATCTGCTAGGTACAGCTATGCGTAGCTTCTGATTATTACTTTTTTTTTTAAAAAAAAAAAAGAAAGTCTGCGAGAACTGTGTATATTTTAACTTTATGGAAAAGTCCATGTGTGACACACAAACTAGACAGTACTGTGGACCAGTATGTCCTGAAAGTGAAATTGCCTGATAGCTTTTATTGGAATTGTGCTATTTTGAATTTCAACACAAACTGTGAAATTATTTATGGGATACAAGGGAATGTCCTTTTACAAAGCTTTATTATGAATCAATATGGTTGAAAACTGGAATTCCACAGCAACTTCATCTTCTTTGTACAGTTCCTTCATCCCTACAAATGTTCCTCTGAAACAACAGTGTCAGCTGACCATAACACCACATAATGTCACACCCTGGAAGACTACAATATGAAAATTCTTTCTTTCTAAGGCTTTCCATAATTTTGAAAGTGTCATGTAATTTGTTAGTGTTTGGCCAATGAAGAACCTTGCAAAATGATGGGTATGCCTACTCTGTGGAGATGAGGTGCAAGAGCAGGTATTTATTTTGTTCAACCATCAATTTGCTGTTGCTATCATGGTGCATGTGACACACACTGAGCCGTCTGCTTGAAAATTTAGTGGCCAAAAACTGACAAATGATCTGTAATGTTTTATGTTGGCTTAATGGGCCTGTTACAGCTTTATTGGATTGCTGTAGCAATCATAATCAGGCTTCCCATTTAGTCTCCTCACTTTGTGTGGCTGGACTTTGCATCACTCATAGATTCACTTCCCTACTTGATTTGAGCCCCTGCTAAAGCTAAAATGCTAGGGGCAGATTTTGGAATTCTTAGGAAGTGTTGTAGCAGGGGATGAAGGAATAGATTTGGAAGTTAAATCTGTAGAAAAGAAGATGGAATTGCAGATTGGTTGATACAATTAAAAGGGAAATAGTCATGTAAAATACACATAACACTGGACCTAGAAAGGCCTTAGAATTAAACTATGAAAGAAAGAGACTTATAGGATGACCCAAAACAGATGGTTCAGTCAGATACTGGAAGACTTCAAAAAGAGAGGAAAGAGCTGACAAGAAGTTGTAAAGAAAAGATATGGGAAATTAGAAGAGTTTGGAGACTTTTTGTTAATGACTCACATGAGACAGACATGATGTATTTCTATAGTTGCATTTTGTTTCATTACTGCATTTCCACACAAATAGTTGATGTGCTTCTGTTCTTCAAATTTTCTTTGTTTTGAGATGTTTTTAGAGTCCCATTGATGAGAGTTCCATGAAAAGACTAATTATAACTTCCTTGCATCCAGCATCATTAGACTAACTTGTGTTAGACTAGCTAAGAAAGAGACATGTATGTTGGTTGGGTCAGCTGAACATGATCTAGAACTTTCAGTTCTTGAACAAGTATGTACTCAGTACAGTTCGTATTGGTATGTGTTTGAAGCTGATCTCTGTCTTTCCAGAAATTGCTGGAACTTGAGGATGCTGGTGAAGATGAAAGGAAGGAACTACATGGGAAAATTGAAAGTCTGGAGTCAATTGTGCGAATGCTGGAGCTGAAATCAAAAAATTCTTCTGACCATGGTATAGTACCTGTTGCTGTGTGTGTTTTTGGTTTCTTAAGTTTGGGTCATTTGTGTGTATGTGTATGTGTTTTGCTTTTAAACTGTGAGCTAGTGAAAAATTACAATATATACATGTTTTTAATTATATAATTTTTGGAACCGTTACTACATGGGTGTGGTGAGTGCACACAACAAAATGTTAATTTTTTTTTTCCTCCCCAGTGTATCGACTAGAGGAAAAGGAGCAGGAACAGAAGAGAGAATATGCAAAACTTCATGAACGTTATACAGAGTTGTTTAAGACTCACATGGATTATATGGAACGCACCAAAATCCTTATGGGAAGTGCAGACCGATTGGAAGGTGGAGCACGTGGACGGTTACCTTCATTGAACCTTGCACAGCTCAATAGGTGAGATGTTTTAAAGTCAAATAAACATAACATTTTTTATGTATGCATGTACACACACACACACACACATCCCTGGTTGAGGTCATGGATGCATGTGCTGTTTATTTGTTGGTTAATGTTGGTATGTGTCTGTCACTTTTGTATATTCATTTTTGTAAAAGGTAAAAGGTAAAGTTCCCCCTAGAACAGGCCAAAGTCTCCAAGGGAGAGTAGAGGTTGAGCTCTACTCTTTCTTTAATTTTGGTACTAGATGATGGTACAGTGGCCGCATGTCCTAAGGCGTAGGTCTGCGGCCGCTCGCCTGCTGAGATCATGGATTCGAATCCCACCAGGGGCATGGATGTTTGTCTGTTGTGAGTGTTGTGTGTTGTAAGCTAGAGGTCTCTGTGACGGGCTGATCGGTCACCCAGAGGAGTCCTACCGACTGGTGCATCATTGTGTGTGATCTAGAAACCTCATAAATGAGGAGGCCCTGGCCCACTGGGGGCTGTTGCGTCAAAAACAAACAAACTGGATGGGAGTGGGTGGTCAGTGTCACACCCTAGCTGCTTTACACCCAGGAAAGAGATACCCATTACCCATTGTACAGATGGCTATGTGGGCCGGTCTTCCGCCAGGATTCAAGTCTTGGACTATACCAGTTATGCCATGCTGGCCCACATTTCTTTTTGTAGACAAGATGTTAGAATTATTTGATTTTTCATGTTTCCACAGTTAAAAGTCCTCATTATTCATGGTGTGGCTGTGAAGTGTTCTTATCATGACACTAGATGCACATTAGAAGCAAAGTTGCCTGGTGTGTGGATGTACCAGTTATTCCATTGTGGTTTACCTTCAATTGGTCTATTGCTAGTCACATTGGCAGTTGTATTTTTGTGGCACCCTCTCTCGTATTTTTACTCTTCCCTTTCCACAAGCATATAATATGAACTCATAATGGGGACATTGTGTTTGTGCATCTCTCTGCATGTTTCCTGTCTGAAACTTGGGGTATGGATTTTAACAAGATTGGTATTGGTGGTGCCTACACCAAAATTTGCCAGGCAGATTTAATCGTGATTGTACAGTTGCAACACAACAAGGAATGAAGCTGTTTTATGGGGCTACTGCTGTGCACCAGAATAATCCATAAACAATGATTAAGCAGGGATATGTCTTCCTGCCAAAGAAATTGCATATGACTGACATGTGAAGTAACAACAGAACATACATTCTGCAGTTTTGGATTATATTGTACCTGAGTTACAGAGTACATACATTGTGAAAGAGAATGTAGCTGTTGATCGTAACTTTTTTGTGTTAGTGAAGCCCTGTGGTATGGAATAATTTTGTCTGTGTGCTCCCTCCAGTTATATGTATGAAATGTTATTCCTTGTCTGGTAAAACAGCCATCTTTTCTGCTGTAACCTTATGGCTAAACCTTCAAACTGTGGACACAACATCTGAAGGTTGATAGATAGACTATTTGTGAAATAGTGCAAGATATTTGTGAATTGGTGTCCTGTCAAAGGTACTGTGAATGCAGGATTAGTGTAGTTCATATGCAGGGGGCCAACAGAAAGCACTTTCCATTTGACATGAAAGAGAAATGAGAACATCAAAACTCCATGTTATTTAAGTGAGAGGACAGAAAATCCTTTGTTGTGTGACAAAGTCATGGAAAAGTGAAAAAGGAAATCTTAAACCATGCACGCGTGTGGCAAGGGGTAAATTTTTGTCCAGCACATTGTAATATGGTGGCTAGGGAATGTGTGAAGAAGTGCTGTATGAATAAATTTGACATTTCCTTACCATGCATACCCTGCATTTATATTAGTGGAGAGTGTTGTGAAGTTTTAAATATGTTGTCCATACCTTGTAGGAATACTAAACGGCATGTAAGATACATATCGATGCGAATTTGAAATTGTACTTTAGTAACTTAACCCGTGTAAGAATTCTTTACAAATATTTGCTGGAAACCTCTTAAATAATCACACAGTTAAGTGGCTTGTATTTGAACTATGGTAAGTGTTCATTGAAATACAAAATTTATGACTTGGTACATTGTCTATACATTGTTTGTTTGGCTGTGCAACAGAAATTTTCAACAGTAAATAAATAACACAGTCAGTTTGGGGTATGAAATTTTCAAGAATGCACATTGGAAAATAGGCTGAATGTACTGGAGATGTGCAGTTATCACAGATATGAAGAATCATTGTCTGATCTTCTTTTGTCGCAGGGGTGGGTACCAGCCTTTCAGAAGAATATACTGCCCTTATGTTATCACATACCAGACTACGCAGTGTTACAATGCAGATCACAGCATTACAATTTATAGTTCTTTTGTTTTTGCTGAGTTATTCCTTTTTCCTATCTCCAGATTAAATTCTTTAGCCATTTAATAATATGTTCTGTGTTTCCAGATCATCTGGTCCTGTTTCCTTTGGCTTTACCTCACTTGAAGCTGGACTGAGATCAGTAACAAGTCCTGGAGAATATGTGGTACCAGCATCTCCTCCTGACAGCAACCACTCGAATACCAGTCTGCGAAATGAGCTCCAGGTGCGTTGTAATTGGTGAAATTTATAAGGATAATTTTTCTCGTTATTGGGGTGTGGTTTGAATATTTAATGCATTATGTGCTAAGAATGGCTGGTCCAATTGCTAAAGGCTGATGGTGATGAAGTGTGGGATGTGCAACTTTATGCTTGGTTGGATACATGGGCTGTAATGTTTATGTGTGCAGAATCAGATGTTTTGCAAACCTAGCTAAGGATCTGGTAGTACACTGAGTGTTACTTTTATGGCATTTGATGAGCAGATGGATTTGAGGGCATTCAGGACAGTCTGATAAAGGGGGGCTGCAAAATGTTGGTAGCTTTCCTTCAGCAACATGATTGAAAAAAGTGGCTTCTGTATATCATTTCTTGAAAGTTGAATTTGAAAACTGTTTTGCTGCAGTGGGAACAGTAATCTGCAGTTCCAGTAGCAGGTGCCATTTGTGTGAAGCAGTCACACAAAAATGTGCATCTTTTCGTCGAACACACAGGGGTGCTGGTAAATCCTTAGCCTGACCAGGATGGAAACAAGCTAATGTTTCTATCAGAATGGTGTGAATTTCCTTCGGTGCCTTGCCTTGCAGGAAAAAAAAACATGATGTCAGCTCGCATCTCGATGTTGTTGAAATCGCGCACATCCCTGACATGCTTCTGAGCTTGTTTCCTTCCTGGTTGGGTTAAGGACTTATCAGCACCCCAGTACTTGGTGTAATAAACATATGAATCATGAGAGAGAGAGAGCATGTGTGTGTGTGTGTGTGCATGCGTGTGTGAGCGCGTGGGTGTGTGTGTGTGTGTTTTGACTTAAAGTGAGGCTGAAAGAGCGGCTTAGAGAGTACTTAAAGCATTGACCACAAATTTTCATTGAAACTTCAAGGCAGAAAGTTGTGAGTCTCTTGATGAACAAGTTCTCAGTGTCTACAAATTCATGGGTTGCAAAATGTCATGACAGTTGTATTGATAAAGAGAAAATTTTCTGCAGGATGTGTTTAAGGTTTTTGTCATTGGTAGAAATAACTGAATGTAATTCCAATATAATCTTTAATTAAAATGCTTACTTAAGGTATGGGATACTTGGGTATTCTATGAAGAGGAAACCCTAATGGTTTCCAAAGTGTTGGGGTTGGTACCAGCAACCACTTGTGTCCCTGCACCCTTTTTAACTTCAGTGGGCTGTTATAGTGCAGAAGTGTTTATTGTTGTCTGCATTGTTTGTTTCAGGAGACACGGTTGGGCACAGAGTCCTCTCAAGTGGTGGATGAGCAGCACAAGAGCAGAGTGACATCTGAGAAAGGTCAGCTGACAGATACAATTTCAACGGAACATCGTGGCACAATCACAAGTAGGAATAAGCACCTGGCTGCTTCTGAATTCTTTCACTTTCTTCAGCTTTACATCACTAGCCTAGTAGTCAGTTTATATGTATGTTGTGGTTTAGTTCAGGGGTTCACAGATTTTCCAGAAATCTAGGAGGCACCTCATTCAGGTGCCAGCAAGGTAGCATGAAGCAATTTTCATGACTTTCAAATATTAAATACAATCACACAAAGCTTAGTTACCTGGGATCCGTGCACTCCTGGTTTATTTTGTTATGCGAGAATACTGAGCAGTGTAATTGAGTGGGTAGCATGCCGTCGTTACATGTGGGTTGTTTGGGTGAAAATTTCAGTTCACTTACCAACTCTCCAGATGTATATTTTACAGTTTTCCACCGTTCCTGCAAGCAAATTCCAGCATATTGCCTTCAATTAGGCTAAAATCAGTTTCTTCCATCTCGTTCAGTCCCTTATCTGTGTTCACTCATCAGCACAACATTCACTGTTAAATACTTAAAAAGTGCTGCTGACTACATTGTTAAGTGAACCATAAATAAATAAGTTGTGTGGAAAACTGGTTGTATCCATGTCATTTCTAAAACTGAAGTGGGTTCTCATGCTGTGTGTGGTGTAGGGTGTTGCTGTGATTTTTTGGGCCAGTATCCACATATAATTCTTGGTGTTGTAAGCATAGAATTGAAAATGGGTCACATCTAAAAACTGGATGTTTTCTTTGACAGAATGTAGAAATAGAACGTAGGAGAAATATTTGCTGAGCTTTTTGCATGTGACTTTTTTTTTTTACATATTGAGACGTATTTCAGTAGTGGGGAGGATTATCTTTGCTGTCATCATTGTTATTACAGCTGCTACAGGTACTACAGCTACTTCATAATACAAAAAATATGTGGTTATTGAGTGGTGAGTTATAGGGGATCTGAAGGAGATGGTTGTTCCCTGAGTGAGGTAAGATCCTGTTACTTGGGTAGAACAGCTGAGGAAGAGAGTGAAAATCATGTAGTATAGTTGATGCCATGGTTGTTATTTGCAAAAAGCATCTGTGGAGTATATGTCTTAACTGTAGCTTTCTTACCCGTTCAGCATAAAACAACAGGCCCTGTACATGCACAGTAGGTTTTTATTCATGATGGGGATAAGACTAAGTGGGCTTATGGTCTTCTCTGAGCCCTTGTCCATCCCATGAATGAATCTGAGCAGTGGCAGAATGATATTGATAGGACAAAATTGAAGTGATTAATTCCACACATTTTCCAGCACAGAGTTCCAATGCACTGTTGTGGGACAGAACCCAGGCTTCCATGATGAGATGGTCAGTACTTGCCAGAGCTGTGAGTCAGGCACATTCATCTCTACCAGGAGGGTCAGCAAGAAGGACAGTAACAATGCATGTGAGAGAGCAGAGAGAGAAACTGTTCTTAAATGAAATACACCATTTGTGTCGCAGTCTGCTGCTGTTGCAGCTCTGCTCCACACATGCCATTGTTTATGTGTCTGAAAATGTGTGCATGCATGTCTTTGTAAATGTGTGTTGGGGGGGGGGGGGGGGGACAAAACTGCCCTCCCCCAAAATGTTTCACCAAAAATTTTTTTTTTTTTGTCAAAAATTAAAAAACAAAAAAAAGTATTTTTAA
>Ga0123352_10003484_pt1 | contig 22764 bp, 12 predicted proteins | sample TergutLab28metaG_FD_89700 | JGI IMG/M metagenome (GOLD analysis project Ga0123352, IMG submission 89700) | Labiotermes labralis P1 segment gut microbial communities from Petit-Saut dam, French Guiana - Lab288 P1 | ecosystem: Host-associated > Arthropoda: Insects > Digestive system > Gut ...
CGTTCACAAACGTTAACACTTTATCTCACATTTACGTTCACAAACGTTAACACTTTATCTCACATTTACGTTCACAAACGTTAACACTTTATCTCACATTTACGTTCACAAACGTTAACACTTTATCTCACATTTACGTTCACAAACGTTAATACTTTATCTCACATTTACGTTTACAAACGTTAATACTTTATGTCACATTTACGTTCACAAACGTTAACACTTTATCTCACATTTACTTTCACAAACGTTAATACTTTATGTCACATTTACGTTCACAAACGTTAACATATTGGTTCATATTTTCTGTCATCCAATCCAGTTACTGGGGTTTCTTTATTTCTTATGCCCGGAACGCTACAAACTTCTGAACGTTTTGGTACGAATTTATTGCAGCGCGATACTGATCAGTTGATTCATATCTGTCGTCGTGTTTGCACACAATGCAGCCTTTGTTCGCACTCGGTGAGTGTGTAGCAGTTCTGTCCACATCGGGACATCGACCGGTCCGTCTGTAGTTGCTGTGGGCTGCTCTATCTGCAGAAAAAGCCCTCGCAAAAAGGCCACTGTCTTTGCTGACAAACATTATTATAATGTAACTTTGCGCTGATATTTAATACACTTGAAATACATTAAAAAACAGTGTGGAAATGTGCATTGCACTAAATGATAGATTTTTCTCAATTTGTTCTTTGTAATTCTTCACAAGTCATTCGAATATATGTACAGTTATTGCCTATAACAATAGTTCCATGGAGTAATAAACACCACACACGAGACGATATAGAAATGCAAAATATTTCCATTGTTTTTCATTGAACACGCTCTCGTGTTTGGTTCGCTCGCAACACACACGGTGCCATCTGAAGAAGGGGTATCGAACACGCGGACCACTAATTCATTTTTGGACGGCGTCTTCACCGATCTCATTCAAATTATACAATATTTTAGTTTAAAGTGGATTTCTGGAGGGTCAGAAGGCACAATAAACTTTGTTAGCCACGAAGTTTTTTATTTCTTTACCAAAAATACGCAGTTTTCTTCACAGTGTGCGCAATTTTAACACAAATATCTCTCGGTAGGTCTTCTTTCAAATCCCGGTCTTCACACTGCCTGTCATGATATTATTCGATGTTTTACTCAGTTACTACATTCAAATTCCGGGTTATTACCTCTATTATAATATGCCACTTGCGAGTCACTTCCAGTTTATTGTCCATCACTCAACGATTACAAGAAATGTTGCTTTGGCACCAAATTTCGAACTGTTGACGATTTGTGGGGAACGAAGAAATTACTTTATGTGAAAATATGGTAAATGTTTGCAACATATCTGAAGTTCGGTCTGTCCGTCCGCATGGAAAAACTCGGATTTCTCTAGACGGATTTTCATGAAATTTTACAGTGGAATATTTTTCGAAAATATGTCGATAAATTTCAAATTTTGATAGAGATCTAACAATAATAACGGCACTTTACATGAAGATCTGCGTACATTTATGACAACATCTGGCTGAATTCTTCATACAAAGAGAAATGTTTCAAACAGAAGATTTATAGAAAATCAAAATACATTTTATGTTCAAAATCATTTTCCCGGAGATGGTACTGTTTGTGAGAAAATGTGGGGAAATATGGTAGAGCCGGACAGGCCACGACACGACGCACGCCTGTTGCATGCTGGATATGTAAGGCTATGGACACACACTCAGAATGTTCAATACGTATTTCTTATCCACAGCAACAATGGTTACGCGAACGCGCCTCCATATTACGTTTATACGTACACTACCTGTCTTGCTTTAACGTACAATGATTAGTGACCGTATCACTTCTTTTTCGGATGCTGTGCAACTACTAATGGATATGGTGGCTGCGGGTGCGAAATATCGAGCACAAAAGAAAACAGAAGGAAGAAAAGTCTAAAGGAAAAGTTTAGAGGGAAGGAGAAGAAGAAAGAGAAAGAAACGCGGGTAAAAATGTGAAGGATGTACATCGGGTATATGCAATGTGACGTTTGAATTACGCAGTTTTATGAATACATACCGACGTTTCGAAGTGGTCTGTTGCCTATATCACTCTTCTACCCTGAAGAAGGGGACAGCAGGTTCTACTGAAACAGTGATATCTGCCAGACCATGTGACGTCACACAGCAGAATAATACGTTTTTTATAATCACGTCCGTCCCGCGTCCTTGTGTCTCGTTCTGCAGGACGTAAAGCAGCAGCGAGTGAGCAAAGTTGGCACTGGTTGGTGTTACAAGAATAAAAATAGGAAATTTATTTCCCAGCATTTATTTTTCTAGTATTGTTCGCAGCTTTGAAGGAAACAGAAAGTGTGGAAGTGTGTGGAAGTGTGTGGAAGCAGTATATCCGCGTCATGCTTTTTACTGTGAGACTTTTCCGACGGGGAAGGAAATGCAAAACTTTCCTGAGTTTGGAAGTCTGCAAGCAGTGCCAATATATCCCGTTTAGCAGCAAAACAGCCTGTCCAATATGTGTAAGTGGGGGGGAGGGGAGGGGGGGGCAGTTCAAGCAACTTCATCTATCGTGTGCTCTGAAAGGGAACAGAGTACACAAAACGACTAGACCGTCCCGTCACACGAGGGCGTCGGTTAAGTTGCCGCCACGTCACGGCGTCTTCGTCCGCGTGAAAGAAACGTCAGAATTTGAGCAGACATGTGGTGGGTTTGACATCGCAGAAAATTACGGTTGTAAACTTCTGGGTTGTGACACCGTGCAATTTGGCAGGCGTCCTTAACAGTCCGATATAGATGTAAGATTTGCCTCAGCAGGGCGACATATGGCACTCGATGAGAGACCGCGCCTCCTTCATCAGAGAGAATATAAAGTGATGGATTACGAAGCTGATCGCTCTCTTCCTACTAAAGCAACATTAAGAGTGCATGGAAATACACCCCAGTCCCCATACGTCTTCGTTGTCTGATGAGCAGTCAAATTACGGCATTGACTGTACTGCAGTAAAGGCCGGGATAGCTCAGTCGCTAAAGTCACTGGGATACGTGCTGATTAACTGGAGTGTGCAGGTTACGATTGCCGGCCACAGCAGAATCCCGTTTGTGTTCACAGATACCAGACCGTTTGTTGTGCCCACCCGAAATTCAATCCTGTGGTTTCTGTGCGCTCTCTCCTCTGAGTGTTAATCAGCAAGGTTATGAAGGTGAAAACATTCACTCGCAACTAATTCCAAGCTACGGATTGCGTGGAGCTATACCTCCACCCCATACATCTTCATAGCCTATTGTTCAATTCAGAGGCAGCTTTATTATTGTTCGCCCTGCGATATACATTTCTATCTTACTTTACATTGCATTACGTTACATTGCAATACGTTACATTACAAGGAAGATTTTATGAACCTAACCTTTTATTCACATGGAAAAACATTCGATTTGTTTTTGAAGCAGCACTTTTGTGTCTGGGTTGGGACACTTAATAAGTTTTTGTACATTTTCACAGCCCCTCCACAGAAATGTCCGAATGTTACAGCAAACAGTGCCACAATCGCTCAATTCAACTCCGTTCCCAGTTCACTGTTTACTAACGAGCCGCTGTTGTGTGTGTTTTGTTTAAGCCCTAACAGCATCATTAGAGAGACCACAAATAAGCAAACAAAAATTCATCAATAAGTTACGGATTAACATTAAAAGGAATTCAGTTCAATTCCACATCTCACAACTACAGCAGGTAAGTCGCCGGGACAGCTCAGTCGGTATCACGATTCGCTAGGGGCTGGACGGTCCGGGGATCGAATCCCAGTGGTATCGAGATTTTACATAATCCTTTCAGACCGGCCTTGGTTCTTCCCTGAGCCTCCTATATAATGGGAACTGGTTCTCTTTCCGGGGAATAAAACGGCCGGGGCGTGGAGTTGAAAACCCACCCCATCTAAAGTCGAAGTTAAAAAACGATTGGTATTATACCTCCATTCCCTTCTGATCCTTCGTGTCCTGTTTTAGGGTGGACTGTAATTCCTTTAGTTTGAAGTTATATACCTACGCTAACGGACTTGTACTGGAAATTAATAATATTTGCAAAAACGCTTAAACCCTTTTGCGAAATTCTCTTTGTTCTCAGTGCCGCACACCTCGTCTTCTGAGAGTCATTCTACAGTGCTGTATCAAATTGGCTGATCTTGAATAACCGACCATAAAAAGAGGAAGTTATGGAATTTTGAAATGTACCGCAGTAAATGACGAGCCAATGGGGGTTACTACACTCACCTGTGAGGGCAATATATCTCTCCTGCTTCAGCGACGCGAAATGCCCTCCTGCTTTCTACATGACAAGTATAAGAATCTTTTCCGGTCATCAAACCCATCCCCTATCCCCGGCCGCACCAACAAAATTCTTCCCCTTCTCACTTGAATGCGAGAGACACTGCCCCCCAACAGCAAGCATCCAACTATAGACTGACAATCATCTCGCACATGGTGAAGATGGCTGCAGTCTCCTATCGTCGTATTGCTGCTGCATTATTTTTTATCCTCCTCTTCTTCTTCTGTTCTGTATCCCACCATTCATCTCGTCAGAGCAGGCCAAGGCACGACCATATTGATTCCATCCATCCCCTTGCCCGCTTGCTCTACCCCTCCCGGACCGCTCTCTCTAACATCCTAGTGTCGACCGGAAAACTGAAGGATCAATATCCTGCGAGGACATTATGCGCCGACCGGCCTGCAGCAGAACGGCATGAAGCCCATTAAATGTTATCATCGTTAGGAAGGACCGGGGTGTACTTCAGCATATCACGGCTTCCAGATTTCTTTCATGTATTGATGAACTGCAATATAAGCAATGAAGCAACAATGTACGACTTCATTCATCCGCCGCCTCATGTCTCTGTGTCGTGCCAAGTACATGGCAGCCCGGCGATCGGATTATTCAGATTATTCAAATATAATTGACTTCTTGTCTTTTTCTCCTCTTGAGATTTTTTTTAAGCGTGCTTGTTTAAAGTCAAATTTTTTTTCGACACACTGATCCGTTGAATTCATATATTTTTCAAGACAAAATTTATTTGCATTTATTTTTTAAATGAAGCAAAAAAGTGAGTAATATATATATATATATATATATATACACATATACATATAGGCCTACATACACGTATACATGGACACACACACAAACACACACACATACATGTATATGCACATTGTGTGCCCTTCTTCTTTTCCTGCTCCATAGAGGACCCGATAGAAATACCCTAAGTTTTATGAAAGCTGCAAGCTACTGTTGCCGTTGCGAAGGTTGGCACACCTGAAACATGACTCGAAAGTATGTTGCAATGACACTGCGGTGCGATCCATATTCTTATTCTTAAAATTTTCGTAAACTTATAAGTGTGGAACTGTATTAAAAAAAAACTGTACTTCTGCGCTCAATACAACTTTGCAATGGATAAATTTTTATTATGCATATCGTAAATCGAGTATCAATTGTAATAGAACAAGGGAAGTTACAGTCAACAAACAAGGCATAAAATTTTAGAAAATTTTGTGAACTTCACGTGGCTTTAACTGAATGTAATATAGTATAATGTACAGAGAGTGTATTTTAAAACGTCACAGGTTTATAAAAACAACAACAAAAACAACAACAACAACAACAAAAACAACAACAAAAACAACAACAACAACAAAAACAACAACAACAACAACAACAACAACAACAACAACAATATGCACAACAAATTCTTTCGCTGTCGTTTTTGAATTTATGTGCGACTTGATAATTTTGCACTTTTCTTTTCATAACGATTTATCCTGATAATGGCCTCAGTGGAAAGTCGAAACAGTTTCTATTTGTAAAAAAAAATTATTTTCTAACATTTGTGTCCACAGAGTTGAAAAATAATTTCGTTGCTTGTAAGAAAACGCAACCGTGTTCAGCACACAAATGTTAATGTCAATGCATTACCTCATTCAGCACGTATTGTCATACTGACAGGGAAAGTGAATCCAGTGCGCTCTGACTGGCGGTTACTGTGTTTGTGCGCAATAGGCTATGTGGAAGACGAACATTAAGCTTAGACAGAATTTTCTTCAATTTCCTAACAAGGAGCTCACGATACGGAATGACGCCCGTCGTAACGACCAGCAACTGTCTCACACAGCTACTCTTATGCGCGATATTCCACAAAATAAAAGGGAAACAACCTTAGCTATATACAGTGTAAGTTCTGTTCTATTGATTAGCGGTATTATGAGCAGGCGTTATGGCTGTGCACTGTAGTGCCTGTGCGTTTGATTAGCTTTGTCACCACTTGATATCAACTGCTGAAGTAAATTAACGACATCACCAGTGAGGGTTATTAAGCTCCTAAAAAGACATTTTGGAAAATATATACACTACACTTTGGAACACGTGTTTACTTTCTTCTTCATTACATATTTACTGATCCAATAATAATCACGTGACTAGGATACTGCGGCCCTGTTTACATCCAATACACAGCATAGGTGTGTTTGTTTAAACTACTCTGTATTTCTTATAAACAATAACCAACAAATGCACATACAAGTGTGTAACTTATTACATTATAGTCAGTGCAGCCTTCTACATGTTTCGGCCACCTATTGTGGACATCTTCAGGGAGATGTTCTTTGAGGGAATATTACATAAAACGTTGAAGCAATTTACAGATAATTTTTAAGTCAAGAAAATGTCTTTTAGGACGTGAATGGAATTAGGCCTCTTTCCTAAAGAAGGCTATAACACATTTCTCGGAAACATTGGTACGAATATGCTAAACTATGCGAAAACTCCACAGATGATAATGTACATAAACTTCACCATCGACAGAAGCTCTGACCTCATGAAATGTGTATAAAATTTGAGACAGTTTGCCAGAATCTACATATTTTCGTAACATAGACAAAATAAACGAATCCTTTAGCTGTTTCTACAGACATCATGTGGTGCTCCATGACTTCACTTTATGCAGTGAACCCGAAGGGTAACACCCTCTGACGTTTAAACAGCATGAAGACATCTTGTCTCTGTGCCTAACACAACACCATGACGTCGCATAAGTCAAGCTAAAGGTCATATAAATTGTTATTATCGGAACTCGATGTACACAAAAATCAGCTTTAAGCTCCGAGTGTTTTATCCCAGAAGGAACAGGCCCGGTAGCAACTGAATATGAAGTTGATTTAGCCTTAAGTGGTGATGTGCCTGTGGTGATGAACACATTACTGACACTGCAGCGAGTCTCAGTTTTGCCTTTCAGGTCTTCACCGTTCTCCAGTCATCATCAAGGTCAATATTTGATTCTTCGTGTCGTTTCGTTTCTCCTGTTACGAAGTTCAATTCGTCTGTCACAATTTCGAACCTGCAGTGGGCCTAACGCCTGTGGGCATTGGCCTGCACCTACTACGTGTCTACGTAGGTACTGAGCTTCGGGTTTTCTCTCATTGATTTTCTGGTTATTCCTATATTATTATTATTATTATTATTTATAGTAATATTTTATTTCTTTCTCGTGCTGTATTTATAACTAGAACACATAAAGAGTAATTAAGTGCATTTGTTTATCTGTCATTTTTCATAACTTAATGTCTATCGATAATTAGGCGATAAGTTTCATGTCATGACACATCCTTCGTGCGACCTTCCTTGTTTGGCCTTTTCCACGGACCTGAACTTCCCACTGCGAAAATTGTTTGTGTTGACCGAACAGAAACGTGAGGAGCGACTGCTGGGAGTGAATAAGATTTATATCAAGAGACGCACATATCCGATTGGCTCAGGCCAAAGTGGCGCGTCCTCCACTTGCGTAATTGATTGATATATTGTGTGAACAGAGAGCTAGCCGCTTCGTTAGAGACAGCCAGCCGCTTCATTCTGTAGTGAGGAGTCTGTGTCTTCACACTTCATGAATAGAGACAGCCAGTTTGTACGTGGTGCAGTTAAACACACTATCACTGTTACTCACTTATATGCTGTGCATACAGACAGCTGTATTATTTGTGCTGTATCACAGGACTGCCCCAGTTGTGAACGTTTGGGAAGCGTTCTTCTTCAGAACTTATTTTAGATCACACCCAAGCCTACCGATACCGAGGAAGCCAAAAGAGCTTCTGGCAGTTATGTGCAAAACACTGAAGTGCTGATCTTTGCCCGAACTATAGTAGCTTTCCAAACAAACGTCACTGTCTGCAGGATGCTGTGTGCGTCACGTATGTAAATTTGGAAGCGAGTAATATCGCTCAAATTGAGAATATACATGTGGGTCTTGCGACTGACAGAGTGTTTGGGATTGTGATTCCAGTTGCATCCAAACATTTTTCCAAAATTATAAAAGAGTTCTTCAACCTCCCTGGGTCACAAAAGTAACAATTTTGTGTGATATTTATATTTGTTTGTTTGTTTGTTGTTGTCTCCCAAAAGGAAAAGGAAAGAGCGAGAATCCGACAGACGTGAAGTTCTATAGATGTATTGGTTCACATGTACTTAATATAGGTGTATTGGTGCACATGTACTTAATATAGACGTATTGGTGCACACGTACTAAATATAGACGTATTGGTACACATGTATTTAATATAGACGTACTTGTACACGTGTACTTAATATAGATGTATTGGTGCACACGTACTTAATATAGATGTATTGGTGCACACGTGCATAATATGAGTAAACAGAAATTTCCTTAAAAGCACATACAAATTTTTAACTCCGAAATACACAGAAAACTTATGAATGTGGACAAAGTTAATTGAAGCAGTGCTGTATGTATGTATGTACCTTGAGAATGTTAAATGTACCTTCTGCATACTCATTGTTCAGGGTGTTGTATACCGAAGTGATAAGCCTGGGATCTGTACCGAAGTGATAAACCTGAGAGCTGTACTCAAGCGATAAACCTGAGAGGTGTACTGAAGTGATAAACCTGACAGCTGTACTGAAGTGATAAACCTGATAATCGTACCGGAGTGATAAACCTGAGAATCGTACTGAAGTGATAAACCTGATAATCGTACCGGTGATAAACCTGAAAATCGTACTGAAGTGACAAACCTGAGAATTGCGCTGAAGTGATAAACCTGAGAATCGCATTGAAGTGATAAACCTGAGAATTGCACTGAAGTGATAAACCTGAGAATTGTACCGAAGTGATAAACCTCAGAATTGCACTGAAATCATAAACCTGAGAATTGCACTGAAATCATAAACCTGAGAATTGTACCGAAGTGATAAACCTGAGAATTGCACTGAAGTGATGAACCTGAGAATTGTACCGAAGTGATAAACCTGAGAATTGCACTGAAGTGATAAACCTGAGAATTGTACCGAAGTGATAAACCTGAGAATTGTACCGAAGTGATAAACCTGAGAATTGTACTGAAGTGATAAACCTGAGAAGAGTCGTGTACTGTAAAATGTAAATATAAATAGCGTTTCAATCCTTTCGGCTGCACTGTAGCTCTGGGTTCGATTCATGTTCTAACAAATATGAGTGTCATGTATATTTCCTTGGGGGCAAAGGGGGCCGGTGCGTATGGCTGACAACCTTACCACATTTATGTGCCGACAGTCTTGAAATGTGGGAGCCTGAACCTCCTGGACCCTCAGGGCCCGTCCAGGCACCCAGGATGATGTGCATTTTATAATCCGTTTTATTGCATTTTATAATCCGTTTTATTGCATTTTATAATCCGTTTTATTGCATTTTATAATCCGTTTTATTGCATTTTAATTAGTGTATTTTGTTGGTTTAAAACATGGAATGTAAAATTACACGTAGTGAATAACACGAACAGTTTATTTCTCGATACATAATCTGTTTATATTAAATTTGTGGAATAGATCCTGAACGTTTTTAACTGTCGCTGTATTTGTAACTTGTAAATGCTGATGTTTCTATGGTTTGTGTCCGCTCAAAGTGTCGGTTCCGCACATCCGACGGCTCATTGAATATATTCATAAGGACGAACACTAAATAAAGTTTTCCGACGACGGACATCGTCGCATTTCACGCTTTCCAAAATTTCTCTGAGTACAGCTCCATATTTTACCAAGTTGTGATGCCAACCATCGTTAATATTACCGCAGGAAATTAAAAGTATGTCGTCGGTTGGCCTTCAAGGGCTAAACATTCCTACCGGCTGTCGGACAAACCAGTCAAGTTGTTTAACAACCACAAAGGAAATACAGAGAAACGCAAGTGTAGAGAAAACAGTGAGCCCATAAGCCCTTGCTTTTCTTTCTTAAGAAGACAGTTATGCTAAAAGTAACTACTAGAATGCACTGTCTTTCCTAAGAATCTCTATTTATAATTCTCCCCAGTGCATCCCTACATATGACAGTGTGTAATTATATGTTCTTACAAACAGATGTAGATGCTGCTTGACTGGCCTGAACTGCAGTGTGTCAAGTTGCAATGGTTGAGACGCGAATACGATGTACGCAATCTGTACTTTTGTACCAAACCTTACAGGTGATTCCGTCCCCTCAGCTGCTGGACGCACTAAAACTTTTTCCCCCTCTATCAGTGACGATAAACTTCTATGATTAAATTGTTTTTCAAGTATAGGTTTATAACACAACTGTTGATTCCTGCCTGTGACACACAACTGTTTAAATCAGATGGATTTATTTATGTACCACTATAGATGAATATTTTGCGACGAAGTTACTAGCCGCATGACAAAGGGTCTGAAATTTTTTGACGTTTTGCTGACCGTGCATCGCAGTATATTTATCTCAGTATTTAACCAACTTGATGCACAAAATTTGTTTTAAATAATTTTTTTATCTCGTGCCTCTACATGTTTCGAGCACATGTGCTCGAAACATGTAGAGGCACGAGATAAAAACTTATTGTGAAACAAATTTTGTGCATCAAGTTGGTTAAATACTGAGATAAATTTTCGTTGTTATACCGTGCATGTTGTCAGGTCACTCAATTATTTTACCAATCACTGCACATATATAAAATTATAAAACAGGGTACTCTTCGCAACACAACACAACACGGCATGCTGCCACAATACCCAACTGGAATAGTGAAATTAATGTGACTTTTAATAGTGTAACTTTAGCAAGGACGATATAGCTCCCTGATGATGGTCGTAGGACCGAAATATGTCGGAGCATTTTTAATGTTTTAATGTGTAAATTTTATAATTTTATATATGTGTGCAGTAGTTGGTGTAATAATTGAGTGACTGAGATAAATGTCTGAAATAGTTTATGCGATTCAGACATGGCAGTGTCTGTAGGCGTAGGCTTAAATGTGATTAGACATAACCAGGAAGTGTGATGGAGCAGAGTTTCAAACGCACAGATTTGAAACACTCTAAATTACTTCATAACTAATCAACTCAAGCCGGCAGCGAGTGCACGAGAGACTTCAAAACGCCAATCATGAGATATCAACTTATCACAAATTGTCTGGACTCCGTTCCTTCCGTGCACGGATTTTTTTCCTCGGTGTTATGAATGAGGTCACCTAAACTTCACCTTGACATGATATAGTGCCACAGCTTAGCGACGTTTCAGTAGGTGGCGATCGTGAAAATGTCGTGTTTTTATCACGTCTGCAGACTAAGAAGAACAGAGCACACATTTAAGAGAAAAACAGCACTAAAAGTTGAGACAATAAAGGGGAAGTTATTTGAATTTTTTCGTCTCATATCGGTTTATTTGGAAACAAACAAACTGACTAACTAAAAGTGAATTATGTAAGTCTGCAAATATTGAGTTTTTTTTTTTTGGACCTCTGTACCCTTGAAAAGGATGGAAATGTGGTCTTTCAGAAGGCAGCGTGCTGTGTTACCGACAGCGTGGCTTCGCATCTCAGAATAAACGGGTCACTTACGTAGAGAGACAGCAAGAATGATGTCCTCAGTTTTAAGTCAAATAACTCATTTACATGAATGGTGCGGGTTCGCTGTAAAACGTGCAGAAATCCGCAGTTTCTGGCTGTTGTCTGCTCGCACGTTACACTCTCTGAGGCAGTACACCCCTGTTTGCGGAAGCTGCTACAAGCAGTTCATCATGAAGAAGGCTCAGTGAGTCATAACATGTTACTGAACTCAAGTCCACTCTAATGAACGGTTCGACACACTTTTCGAGGTACAGGCACCCTCCGATTTCCGCAGTAATTGTGATACGGAATTTACTGCAAGTCGGAATTGCCTATACTTGTGGTCAAATATGTAAGCTTTCCCAAGGATTCCAGGTGAAACCCCAAATCCAGCACAATGGACCCGGTCAACTGCAGCATGACCGCCCCCTTCCCCCCACACCCGCCCCCTTCCCCGTGTCTGCGCCCATCAGTATTCTTCATCCATCTTCGTTTTCCTTTGCGCTTGAATTCCCGCAAGGATATTTCCAATGCGCTTCTAAAAATTTTAATTATTTCAATCTCTTTTCTTTTAAAACTGCACAAGTCTGGAAATTTCATAATTTTAAAATGCGGAAGTTGGGGAATGTCTGTACAAAAGGAAAAGGGCCTCTAATTTCCAACTCGATTGATCTTTTTGAGGAAACCTGAAGCATGTCCAGTCAGATAACACCATTGGCCATAGTGGGGGATCTTGGATGTTTATCGGCATGTTGTGTGCACAGAGCGGAGAGCAATGTCACTCATCCCAGTCTGCAGCTTCATGTGGACCTGTAGTGTTACTCTAGTTCCCTGCTTGGCAATGAGCACTTGTATATTCCTAGCTTTAGGCTGTACCCTGCGTCGTCGCTAGCTTTCCCCGGTATTAGTGTAAGCATCCGGTATGTGGGCTTCATGTTTATGCTCTTCAGCGTCCTTGCACACTCTTCCCGAGTTCCTGGCGTTGTAGGTGTGTTCGGTGATCATGCGCGTTTTTAGGGCATTATTTTGTGGTAATTGGTACTGACAGACCGTAGCGTCGAAAGGCACAAAAAGGTGTTCAGTGCAAGACAGACAAAATGAGACACAATACTGTATAACATGACATGTGCATCGGAAGTATGGATTGAAGTTCACATAAGCCGAACAGGTTAAATTTTACCACCGATTCCTGACCACAAAAGGCAGCTAATGTCCATTGATGCTTAGAATTGGTTTAACAAAGACTGCGTACTAAAACTTTTATCTCAAATACATCAGGAAAAGAACCACAGGCAGCTGTACAGTCGCCAGGCAAAGACAAACAACAGTAAGTGAAATCGGAATTAGGAGCAAGGAATGAGTCCAAAATACTAAATACGCGCAGGTATGTCGAACAATGACGGAGATTCAGAGGGGCGCCGAAACGCATTTTTGAACACAAATTAGTGTTCTATGGACCAGTGTAACACTGTGCACAGCACAGTCGCACAGTTCGTTTGGAACAGTGTCTCCAGTCTGTCGTACAAAACTGCGCTACACACCTGTCAGAGATTTTATGCTTACAAAATTTAGACTGAGATATGAGCTGTTCAAAAAGAATCAGTGCGCAGATTTTATTTTGCACTTGAATGTCTACTACAGTCAGTACGTTTCACAGACGAACCTTTTAGCAAATTAGTGACAATATCAATCATCATGTGCATGAAGCTTCGAAAGCTGACCTCTCGTATAAAGTTCTGTTTGGCCGTGTGGTAAGCCCTCTTTTGTTCATGAAATACCATTAAGGGAAACATTGTGTGTGTCTATGTGCTAAACATTGTGTGTGTCTATGTGCTAAACATTGTGTGTGTCTATGTGCTAAAATATTTTTTTAAAAATATGATATATTACTAGAGAGAAATAAACTGCACGTTTTTGCCAACAGGATTTGACACAACTTGTAGGTTTGCACGTATTCAAAACGTTGCATTTCGTAATGGAGAGTTTTGGGGAATTACAGATCTTACACCACTGGATACTTCATGTGGACTATAAAGAACAGAGACCACACAGAGAAGAATCCGTGGAAGGAAATTTACGCTGTTCGAGGGCAGGCACTCCCGACTGCAGCGTCGTAGCGTGGTTGAAACCGAACGCAGAGCTGCAGTGGCTTTTCAGCGAGACTTGTCAATAATGTAAGAAGTTGCAGCGTTTGGGTTCCTGTATGTACCGAAAGGAATATTATTTTTATCTTATATTTTATTGCTTATTACAGCATTTTGGATGGGCCTGTGGGTATTTGATGGGGATTCCATTCTTTTGGGATATAAAGCTGTGTCACTAATAATGAGAACGGCTCAGGGGCCCTCCCACCCCCTGAAAAATACGTGCCGTGTCTCTTGCTCAGAGGGAAAACGGCCGGCGCCGGGCGTTGAACCCAGCCCATCTAGCGCTGAGGTTAAATGAATAGAGCCAATGCTGCACTTAGCATCCGGACCTTCGTGACATGCTCTGGGGCGAAGTTTACCTGTACCTTTTATCACGGGATAACTGAACCCAAAATGTTGAGGGGACGTACTGCCTTCATGTTTAAACGCAAATAGGTCCTGAACGCATTTCTTTACTTTGACCTGTGACAGGCAGTTACTTATGGAAGACTGCGTATTGTCGACCCGCAGCAGGGTGTTCTACAACTACGTTGCCGGTTGTGATATGTGGACGGCACGTTGTAAACTTGGCTACTCAGAGCAGGAAGACGTAGGATTGTGCTACATTGCCTACAGAGAAGACGTAACATTATCCAGTTCACCATGGAAAGTGAGGCAGACGGACACTTGCCTTGCTGGAGTATTGGCGTCTACAAAATGAGATATGGTTCCTTGAATCACAAATTGTGCTGATAAGAGAAGCACTCGATTCTGTACCTGAATGCAACATCGCACTACTTCCCAGCCAGCAAGATCTCAGTTCTGTCTCTCTTGGCGCCTAGGCCTAAACCATCCGTGATCAGGTCAGTCTGGGAGCTGAACTGGACACACTCCACTTCAGCTTCCGTACCAACGATAAGCGGAAAAAATGGAAGGCTTTCTATGTCTGCCAGAGCAGCTTCGACGACGGCGAGAACTAAAGGCCATAGCCTGCTGGCCCTTCGATCAAAACGCTTTCAACCGCATCAGCGGCGGACTGTCAAAACACAGCATCAAGAAGATTGGTTTGCCACCTGGGAACATTGTCCGGACTGCTACGTCTCTTTAAAGTCGACCTAGACCAAAAGTCACCAGGCACGTATAGCATCTCTTGCGAACGGGAGAAGTGGCACATCGGACAAACCAGCCAACCATAGAGACTGGGCTCAAGGAACAGCACCACCATATGCAGCTGCACGAACTGGAGACGTCAGTGGTGGCGGAACACAAAGCTGGTCTCGGTCACAGGATCTGGCTCAATAACAGCACAATTCTGTCCAGAAAATCTAGGTTTATGGGCCGGCTAATAAGGACAGGGGAAGGGATTGAACTACACCACATTCCTACCTAACCCTCTGGTCGGAATGCTCTGAAGTTCAACTGTTTCTCCTCCTCTAGGGTCCACCGTGGCCCCGGCCGAACACAGTGCTTGTGATCCACGGCGAGTTAGTCTGTTCCACAGGGTCTTTGTATTTGGGTGCACTAAGAGCAGCGAGCTTGGGGGCACGGCTGTAACCAATGTGACCGACAGACTTTGGGAATGGTGACAGGAAGTTATTGCTAACTAGAATCCTCGCGTGTTACAGGATCAGGTTTGTTTGTTACTGGCGCAACAGTCCACAGTGGACCAGGGCCTCCTCATTATCGATGTTTCTAGATCACACACAACGACACACCACAGTTGCACTTACAGTTTAACACACTCGAGTCTGGTGGATGTACTGTTACTTGATCTCTGATTGCCAGAATAATTATTCTCTGTTTGCTACTTCACTCTTTTATCCCTCACACAAACCTCACTGTTTCACGTCTTGAAATACTGTCGTCAGAATTTGCAAGGCAAAGATCAGTTGTTTCAATACTGACTATTTCGAACATTTTCACTGCATCGCACATGAGTTCGCGACCCCTTAAGAACACTGTGCAGTCCTTCCACCTGCTTATTTATAGAAGTTTTCATGACGAGTGTTTCGCCGGTTTAAAGCAATTTCAACAAAAAATAATTTTTTCCGAAAAAAAAAGAGTGACCGGGTGAATACAAATGTGGATTTCCAGCAAGACGGTTCGAACCTCCGTGAGGGCAGTGACTCTTTACCCGCTGTACGTAAGGATTTGGGGAATTAAAAATCAGTAATAATTTGTGGCTCGCTCGTCCGCCCGATCTGCGCTATATAATTGTCTTCCATGGTGTCTGAATGACTTAACTTGAAGACGATCCACACACAGGACGAAATTACTGACATCTGCAGGCTGCTCGAATATCGGCAGTTTATACAGAAAAAGGAAATTCAATTTTTACAAATTTTTTTTCATGAGGTGCCGAACACACCTGAGGTTTTCGGGAAGTTATTACCAACATCCTGCCGATCGCATTATGGTCCTGTGGTCGACTCAGCCGCTAACAGTAATGAGTACCAGGAGTATTTCCTGGGGGTAAAGGCAGCCGGTGCCTAAGGCTGAAAATCTACCACCAATCTGTGCCGTTGTCACGAAATCTGGGAACCTTAACTTCCTGGAACCCTCTGGATACCTTCGGGCCTGTAACGGGACTGCCTTACCTTTACCTATTACCAACACGACGGTATTTATATTATATGAAACGTATAGTTAATGTTGATTATTCTGTGGGCGGATGTTGCTCTCATCTGTACGCTATTCTGTAGCAGTCAGTTTTCTCTACACATGTCAACGGTATTATTTTACACTTCCCATATCTCTCTACGGTTTTCGCGGATTCCAATTTCATTGTTCATTATAAGGTAATGCATCGTAACCCTTGAGGGACACTTCGAAATCACCATTACGCTGAATATGCATGTTGTGGACGCTTGCAACAAAGATGGAAACCGGAATAGCGATTGAAGCACATTCGTACGTCTCACTGGCATTTGTTGTGACAGCTTGTAGCGCCGGTCTGCACTATCACCTATGTTCCATATTTGTATACAAATCAGGCACGTACAGCCAATAATCAACTGTGTACTACAGGGCCTTTCTTTTAACTTCTCGCTGAACTCTGCAGCTTTATCACATTTAAAGCATGCGTCTGGTATGACAATCCATGACAGCTGTGATAATATGGACAACGATGAAAGAAACACGCTGTATGTGTTACTGTATGAGAGTATGTGTGTAACGTTGGAATGTGTATTCTCTTATTTCACAGACTGCCTGGGTACTGTATACATCAACTGAATGTTTTAGTTAAATTTAGCACTGTGACTGCTTGGATTGTAAAGTACATAAAATTTCATGCCGTAGCGGTGATGATGTTGATTGCCTAACTAAAGTTCCTGATTTTTGATTAGAGAGTGTAACTGAGACTTTCAGGTAGTGTCAGAAGTACGAGGTTATAAAGAGTACAATTATGGCTGCATCCCCTCTGGTCCTTTACGGCCTCTGCTACAGTGAACTGTACTGCCGGCAATATCCGTCGGTCCGCACACAAAGTGCCCAGTATTCTTGTCATATTAAATAAATCTCGGATTTTCCGGACAGACTTTCAAAAAATCCTCAAACTTCACGAAAATCCGTCCAGTGGGAGCTGAGTTCTTCCGTGCTGACGGACGGATGGACAGACATGAAGAAGCTGATTGTCGCTTTTCGCAATCTTACGAACGCGTGTAAATGATAGCAGTGCCAGAACACAACACGCATTCCCGTAAGTACAGTCAGCCAAGAGAATCACGCGATCATCAGCTCGTACTTTCCCATTAGATATAAAATTCAGTCCAGTAAGTTCCTTTGTGCTTAGAGGGGATTTGAGCTGCTGTTTAAATTGGGAGGTATTTTCGACGTTCCGAACTCTGAACTTTCCGGATTTATACAGTTTTGGAAATAACGAACTGGATAATTCAGTTGTTTTGCATTCAAGGAACATATGAGGCATGACCGTTATCAGCAATGGGTGGAGATAGAAACCGAGTCTGGATGTGTATATTTTTGTTCCTAAAAGACCTTTAACCTTACCTCAAGATGCAGCCTTTACCCCCCCCCCCTTAACACGTCGTCATTATCGTCGTCTCCCCAGCTTGCATATTCCTTAATAGACGTGCGATGTTGCCACTTCGACCGAACCTGTTAACTTTAATTGGATTGCTAGGATTTTGCACTAATTGGCATGCGTGCCCCCCCCCCCTACCCAGGCAGTACATTACAGATACACCCCGTGTGACGTCAGTGAGCCTTAGCGTAAAGAATGCCAGGTAGTGTCCGTCAGGTACCCTACCTGACACGGACCGGAGGCGTTACAGTATAGCATTTCCTCTCGCTTTGTTCTGTATTTTTATTTTGTAAATTCTTATTGAACATTGTATTGTGCACTTTTGTTCAAACTCATTCAATACATCACGTTACAAATTCCACGTGTTGTGTTGTTCCATATTATTGTGTAGAACTTCCCACAAAATCCATCAGAGAGTCATGGACTTTCTGTGGAGGTATCGCGCCAGTGATTCCTAATATACCCGGACCTACGTGGCTGAATTCGCTGTACCTTGGGATAGGTTGCTCAACGAAGGGACAGATCCGACCAGAAAGCAGAGACGATGAGAAATGTCTTAACCTGTAGCAATTTGCGAATCTGTATTTAACAAAATCCGTACCTGCGTGTTCTATTTATTTAAGAGCAATTCTAATATTGTCTGTCACTCTAGGCCTGGGTCTCTACAGTGTGAGTTTTGAAGTCAATTTGTGTACGTACTGCTTGTTGTCAACTCGCTCTCTATGCTCTGTCAGTCTCTGTGGCCTTCATTTGTACCGACTTATAATATCTAAGGAAATGTATAAATTAAGAATCTCCACATTGAGTAATATTCTCCAGTCTTTTGTTACTTCTCGCTTAGGATTAAATGTGCCTATCAGCACACTGTAAATGTAATGAGAAAGTTGTCTCTCTTTCTTGAAGGCTTATAGGGCAGTGGGACTGAAGCTACACTCGTTCTTAACCTGAATATCACATTGAAGGGAGTGGTTAGCACCGTCCTCGGTAAGCATTGACTGTGTGGCTGGCTGAATCACGGACTGTCTGGACATTTTGAAGAAGAGATAAATTTTTTGCCCTTACCGGGATTCGAAACCCAGATTGTTCAGCCCGTATCCCAGTCACTAGAGTGATGACGATGTCCGGCTGCCTCTCAGCTTGCTCTTCTCTCACGTTATGTCAGAGAAGTTCTTCGGATAGACTTCGCGTTGGCAATTTATCTCGTGCTCCAAAGTCACGGTGCAGACCGGAAAGTAAGGTAAAGTTACATTCGTCCCTGTGCTTAATTAAGCAGCACACAATGAGGGCTTCAACTTCACGCGTCGTTAACCTTTGCTTTGCTTCACTCCCCAGCCGCATTAGCCCCAGGGAAGGAATCCCTGATATATTTTGCTTTAGTGGGTCCGAGTGCCGGAGGGGCTATTTCAGAACACAGAAGTGTCCGCTCCTACCCAAATCAGATTCGGACAACTCGATCGACCCCACCGTGTTTGGGTCACTACACTCATTGAGCTATCCTGACTGTACGTAAACCCAATGTTAAACCCTACAAAAAGGGAGACAAATGGCAATACTGCTAGCAGAGCCCTCTGTCCTGTTTTATCGCTGCTTCAGACAATATCTCATAGCTGCATATTAAATGTTTGCTATTTCTTTAATTCTCGTTCTATTCTTTTACCGTTTTCCATTCCGCATTCAGAGGCCTTTGTTACTATCCGGTTCGTCTCAGAGAAAGAAGAGAAATAAAAATTATAAATGGGGTAGAAGGCAGAGGCGATTGAAGCCATATCTTGTGCTATCTTCTTCCCTTTTTTTATTTTTATTGTGTAAGGAGGATTCTCCAATTCTGGGAGGAGAGAGGCAGTCGGAGATCTGTCGTGTTGTGTCACAAACGTACGTACGTATACATCACTGCAGCCTGTAGAGATTGCCGTTCGCAAGAGATTGGAAGGAGAGGTCTCTCATGTTGCGGGCGGATATAGTAAACTGTGTCCAGGTTTTAGAGCAGGCACCGCCATTGTCACGTGGTGATTGACGACACCAACTAAAGCGACTCCTTACTTGCTGTCGCAGATTAGGAATGATTTTTTAAAGGTATTATTCGTCATTAGTTTTTGTTACTTTCATTGCGGTACCAAAGTTACTTTCATTGAGGTACCAAAGCCCTCACTAAGGCTGCTCCTAAATCTCGGCGAATAATAGAAGCGACCTTTCAGCTTCTGGGAGATTCGTTTTTTCTGTAATTTTCATTCATTCAGTTTCTTCTTTCTTGTTCAAATACTGTTATTTTATTTTTCCCTTATCCTCTTTATCTCTACACGTTCTACCTTTATTATTTCTTGTTTTCTTCTGCCTTGTTGGAAACAACGCTTCTCCAAGTACTCGGACCTGACCATATTAATAAGAACTACAGACAACGACATAATGAGGAGATTCGTAGCAATATCTTTATGTCATTAAGATTATGGTCGTGTAGCAGATATATAGTTTGCCACACGGTGAAGGACACGTGGCAAGAAAATTGTGCCACCATTGTCGGGGTCTGAGAGGAATTTATAGATACAGGCAACATGCTTTGATGTATCTACAGGATGTTGTCTTGAATCAGCTGACGATAATACTGTTGCTCACAGCTGGTAGTACATTTGAGTGCGTTGGGTTTTGGGATTGGATTTAAGTGACAGCCTGTTACGAAAATCGTAATCAGAATTCGTGTTCGTTAAATAGAGAGAATTTGTCGTTTAACTGACTGATTATCAGCATAACAAGTTATACAGGGCGACTGAATGGAGGGGAAAGAGAAGGGTGGGACATGTAGCATGCGCGAGTGAACTGAGAGGTCCGTATCTTGTGTGTCTGTCAGTGAGAATTAAATGTGAAATTTAAATACTGTTCTCTCTGTGCAATTTGGTGATATACAAATATTAACACTACCAACAAAGTCACATTTCTGCTATTTCTTTAATACCTGTACCGTGCATCTCTTATTATTTTGTACAGTAACCAACAAATGCACAATTATTTCACAAATTATCACACTGCTACCTGTTTCGGCACTATCGTGCAGCTGTTGGTAATGCAATTTGCAATTAAGATGTTTGGTTTAACAAAATATGCAAGACTAAAAAATCTTAATTGTAACTTGTATTACCAACAGCTGCATTTGAAATACTTGTGTAACTTGGCAATGCGTTGATTACAAGCTTTCTGAGGAAGACAAGATAGTGTCGAAACATGTAGGAGTGGGACAATTTGTGAAATAATTGTGCGTTTGTTGTTCATTGTACAAAATAGAAAAAATAAAGAAATCACATTTCTGTCATTTTGTATTTCACTCCTAATTAGCTTATACAAGTTTCGACCAAAGTGCCTACATTAGGGAGCTAACATCTCTGTTGCTGAAACGTACAACAACAAAAACAACAAAATATTCTCACATTGCTCACGCACAACAAATGTACAGATTGTTTTGCATATTGTACTATTTTTAAAAGTTATGAAATGGCGCTACAATTTGTTGTTGATTGTGAATTGTTACAAAATGCTACCATTACTTTACACTAATTTCAATCAACAACAGTTATAGTGTTATTTTATAACATTTTAACAAATTGAAAATTCAAATTACAGTCTATACATTTGTTGTGCTTAAGTATTGTAAGTACAGTTTATTCCTGTAAGTTTTAACAATACAGATGTTAGGTGCCTGAAGAAGGCGGTTTAGTCGAAACATGTAGCAGGTAATTAGGAGTGAAGTAAATAAGTACATTTCTTGGTACTGTAAGGATTTGTAAACCATATGTACAGTCAACTGGGTGTGCTTAGGCGTTGAATGAAGAAAAATATTAACATTTATACTGAAAAGTTCTGTTTCAGGTTTTGGATTTGATTTGCCAAACTGCGGAATGGTGTAAATGAATGGATTTCCGAACACAATAGTTTGAGTGCACGGATAATTTAGGGTGTCTCTTGACCACCCGATTATATACACTATTTAATTTTCAGGTAAGATCCTTGTTCAAGAATCAATTGTATTGTAACCTAACTTATCTCTTAAGCTGAGTGATTCCTCAATTTCCCTCTCTACCTGAAGTACTGTCACAGTCAAACCAAGGAAGAACATAAGGTGAGCAGTGCAGGAAACATGGACAGATTTGGGTTCTAAGGCCTAAGGGAAGAGAATGTGTTTGAACTGGTCGAAGGGTGATAATGATAAGAGGGGAAAGGTAAAGTTGTCCCAAGCGTTTACGTAAGAATTGAACTTCGAATAGGGTGGAGGCACAACTCCATGTATTTTTAATTTAGACGCGTGACGATGTTCGGCCGGTCTTACTCCCCGGTGTCTTTACTCCGGGGAAAGTCGGTCTGGGCGCGCGAATCGAAACTGATTCACCTCTTTTCCAGCCCGTCAGACATCCCCCTATGTTGACTGAGCTATTGCACGCTCTGGATCTTAAGAAAACAGTGCGTGAGGTTGGGCCGTTGATGCATGTGCCTGAGACGATAAGCAATGGCTCGCAACTGTGAGTGCGGTGAGGGCCACTGGACTCCTCACATTGCTCACCTACTGTTTAGGTTTTCCGCAAAATTGCGAAAAGCTACTATTAGCTTCGCCATATCTATTCGTCCGTCCGTCTGTCAGTCCGCACGGAACAACTCCACTCCAACTGGACGAATTTTCATGAAATATGATATTTGAGCTTTTTTCGAAAAACTGTTGAGAAAATTCAAGTTCCATTAAAATCGACTAATAATAATAATAATAATAATAATAATAA
>Ga0123352_10003485_pt1 | contig 22764 bp, 14 predicted proteins | sample TergutLab28metaG_FD_89700 | JGI IMG/M metagenome (GOLD analysis project Ga0123352, IMG submission 89700) | Labiotermes labralis P1 segment gut microbial communities from Petit-Saut dam, French Guiana - Lab288 P1 | ecosystem: Host-associated > Arthropoda: Insects > Digestive system > Gut ...
AAAAGAAAGAATTGCAGCTGGCAATAGATCCTTCTTTGCAAACAAAAAGATATTCCGAAGCAAACTAATAACTAGGAAAACCAAAGAAAGGCTGTATCATATGGTAATCAGACCAGTAGTAGTATATGGATCTGAATGTTGGGTATTAACAGAAAACTTTAAGCAGAAATTATTGTTAATCAAAAGGAGATTATTGCGAAGAATTTTTGGCCCAATGCAGAAAACAAATGGAGAATGGAGACAAAAAACAAACGAGGAGTTGGAAAACCCTGATTAACCATGAAAATATAGTAAGGCACATTAAAAGTAGGAGACTGAGATGGGTGGGACATGTTGAAAGAATGCCTGATGAAAGAGTAGTTAAAAGCATTTACAAATGGAAACCACATGCAACAAGACCAAAAGGAAGGCCAAGATTAAGATGGGATGATAACATGAGACGATTTGAGGAAGATGGGAGTAAATAATTGGAAACAGAAGGCACAGGAAAGGAAACCATGGAGAGGATAATTGAGCAAGCCAAAACTCACACAGAGTTGTAGAGCTGAGGAAGAAGAAGAAGAAGAAGCTGTCATATTTTCTTTATGTTCAGCAATGAACCTATTGTTTGAAATTTTTCCACTAATCTATAATGTTCTGTGATACTTTGCTGTTGATGTGGGATAGGATTTATACAATTTTTTGCAATACTTTTCCATGATGCATATTGTGCAAAAAGCATTGCAAATGAACACTTTTTATTCAACACATAACATTTCTCACAAACACACTGACCAAACTCTATATGTGACACAACACATGACTGAAAAATTCACTGCAGACTTGCCTTGGCTCAGTGAGCTAGTATTTGTCTCAGCTTGGAGCACATTTAATGGGATGCTCTGTGTGTATGTGTATATACATATACAAATACACACACACATTATCTCATGATACTCACCACTGGAAGGCATTGAAGTGGAAGTAGACCAGTCCTTGACCATAGAGGAAATTAGCATCCTTCCAGTAGTCTGACTTCAGGCCAAAGAACTTCTGGTATGCTGACATTGCTGTAAAAATGCAAATTTCTTGCAATTACATCACTTAATTTCAACTCTATTTAGCCTCTGAGTCCATTTTAATTTCAACCACATAAGATGAGAGTATATTGTACTAGAAATAACCTGCAGAGAATGATAGATTTAGTTAATTGTAGAGTTACAGTACAGCCTTGCAGTATGGACATTTCAGGTGATGGAATCAACCTTATGAAAATTATAAATAAAAAAATTCATAATATAGACCATTAACTCATCTTTATAAAAATTCTGAATACATATTACATGTCTTTGAACACAAAATGCAAAACAGTGAATTTGGAGAACAATTTTTTAAAGAAATTTCACATTGTGTGCATATGAATCTGAAGTGTAGCATGATATGTCAATGGGCACTGGTTTACCTATGCACGAGCATTGGTGATATTGGAGGAAGTTTGGTTATGCAAGTGCTGTTTCCACTTTAGTGTAGAGTGTGTGGTGTATTATGCTCAGAGTTCAAATTTTTAAATGTTCTTTATGTTTACTTTAGTGTACCTACTATTATTTCTGAAATGTTTATTTTTGCACACTTTTAACAGGAAGATTTTCATAGAAATGCAACTTGCATGAATGAATTTCAAAACTGACACAGTTCAAAGAACACATACCTTCTGTAGTAAGGAAGAATACAGTCCACAATTTTTCAAGACCTTTTATCTATCAGACTAAAACAGCAATGAACAGAAAAGAAGAAGAACAAGCATAGTTTGTGGCCTGAAAATTCTGGCAAATAGGAAAGAGTTTCTGGCATTTTTTTTAATGCACTTAAAAATGCTATTAGTTGTGTAAGGTTCTATGATGTATGTCATTGCAACCTGAAGGGGAATGTATGGTAGTTCACATTCAACAGCTCTCCTCTGCATCTGTCACGTGCTTGCTGCACTGTCGTACTGCATAGGACAGACATAGTTGAATTTCTATAGAGAAATTAAAAGATTAAGGGAAGACTTGAAACCTTTATTCTATACATCCCATTCTGATAATGTATCAACTAAATTAAAAATAAATTTCAAAATTTAAAAGACACTTCAGCTTACAGTTACATATCAGTCTCAGTATGACCTCACTATCTAGTTTGATGTACTTCAAATCTGTGCACAGGATAGGGATCTGCAGCACATAAACAGTCCACATTTAATACTCATGATACAGAACAATGGCTTCGCATAGTGTTTTTCTGCAACAATGAATTTCCTGCAAGCACACCCCACTGACATACAGACTTCATTTTGCATTTTATTCCCAACACTGAAAAATATATACAAAACTCTTCTGAAGATTCTTCAGGGTCCCACCATCCTGGATACTGTAACAACAGTCATAAACACAAACTTGGAACTTGTGTGTTGCAGAGAACAAAAAAGTTAAAAACCAATTTCTGGACAGGTTTGAAATATGTCTGAGTAGACTGGAAACAAGAATGAAGGTTCACTGTTCTAAATCCATGTGACGTTCTCATATTCTGAAGTTGGGCAGTGGCTGACATGAAATAATAATAATACTATACCTTTCACATAGTCCTCAAGTAAAAGATGGAAGTGGCCAAGTTTGCAGTATGTCTTAGGATCAATGTTGATCTCCTTGCCAGCAACAACTTCAGGTTGATCGCCTCCACATCCTTCTGATGCCGTGCGTTTATTTTGCTCCTTCTGGCGTTGAGCCTGCACCAGCATTCGCTCAAGATACCTTACCGCCTATGTACAAAACAAACACACTGAACATTCCCGAAACATAAATCAAGTGTTAATTAGCCTAATCATGGGCTCAGCAGCAAAATTACATTACCCATCAAGCAATAAACTGATCAACTAACCACCTAACACAATTCACATCAATAGAAACAAATATTTCGTCAGTGTTAACACCATATTCCATAATATGACACTATTCTGAGACATTCAGTTCACTTGACAGCTTCACAACCTATTGCCATAACATGCATTTTCATATTCTTCTCCCATAATTTACACAGTCTTTCAAGTGGATGTTTTCCAAGAAGTGTAAAGGTAATGTTATAGATCGGTATTTGGTGGGTACTAGGTTCAAAGTTTCATTGGGTTACTAACAATCTTGTATGTTGTTTGGTTTCTACATGCAAATTCAAGGACACCATTCCAAAAAGGTCCCATCCACATCCCTTTACATTTGTTACCTGTTCATTATTTATAATCATATTCCTGTCTCACTTCATGCTACACAGATGCTACAGTTTAAAATAAAGAGGTGTTAAATTCCACCTACCACCTGAGCACAACTTACACCCCATCATTAAAAAAACTCCAGAATCAACTAATAAACCAATATTAAAGCCCACTACTGGCTAAAATCTAGTTTATGTGACATAATGCTGAGTCAGTTCTATCCAGTTCACTTCTTCCTGAATAACCTATTTATTGATAAACCATCATCACCTGCCCAGTTATCCAAGTGGACACTTTCCAAGAGTTCTCCCACCAAAATGCTGTATGCATTTCTGTTCACTCCATTCAAGCTGCAATCTGCATGCCTCCTTAATTTAACTACTGATTACTGTGAGTCAATCTGTACAAATCCTACTGTAATATCTGTAATATCCTCCAGTCTCCATTTCCATTGTCTAAGATTGGTTAAAATGTTATTTTAAATTCTTTGTTTTCAATCTGTTGTGAATTTATATTCTCCCCTCACAGCAACAGACAATCTCTAAGAATCACAAAAATCCAATGGTCACCAATTTTCTGTCTCATTTCCATAAAATGCATAAAACATGGGTCTCCAATTCATGGCCGTGGCCACATTTGTAAATTATATGCATAAACTACAAAAACTGCACAATATTTTAAAAGGTTAGGTATACCATTTATCATGATTTTTATATGTGCAGCCCTGCAGATCAGCCCACAATGTCAGTTGTGGCCCCTTTCCATGTCAAAAAATGCATGCACATTCACCAAAACTACTTGAAAGCTCTTTATAAAATTTGGCACTTGGGAGTGGTGGTGGTTTACACTATATGTTGTCAAATAACATAATTTTTGTGCATATCTGTCAGTTGTAACCAACAGTTTACAGTAAACCTAAATTTAACTGTATCAGATTTCTAGAAAACAGCTTATATTATGCATGATTAAAATATTCAGCTGTCATTATTAGCATCAATTACTGATATTTCTAATGTACAGAGAAGATAACTGAATGACAGGTGTAATTTCAAACAACATTAATGCCAATAATACACCCACTCACTTTCAGGCCATTCCATGTCAAACCAACAAACAGAAGTGAAATTTTCAACCCAAACTGATGCACAATGATTCAGCTCTCTATGGCCAGTATGCCCAAAGTTATGGCCATTGTAAGGTGACAGCTTTTGACAAAGGAGCATGAATTCTGAAAAGTGTTAATCACCACTACTTCAAGACTAACAAACTTAACCAGTACGGATATTTATACCTATGATATCCTGTAACTTCAAATTTTGAAGCAAATCAATGAAGGATAGGACTGTGAGCTGTGTTGGCTTGGCATGTAACAGGCCAGATGCACAATGTCACAGAATGCATTTACAAATTTATGTGTTCCATCCAAATCACAATACTCCTTCCTGTGATGAAAATGTCTAAATTATCTTCTCTGTTATTCAGATATCCTCTGCACTGTAAAAACATGTACACAGATGGTTTCCAAGGTTAACAGTGCTGACTGAGTTATTTAATAGCACTCTGTCAGTTAAAGAGGTGAATGGCGCATGACAGGATGAAAATTAATGTGACTGGCATTTTTACAGTAGTATCATAAAATTTGCCTGTAAATGGACATTCATGAAAACCAATGATCTGAATGATCACCTCCTGACTGAAATTTAAATCAGAAACCATGCTGCATAATTAAGACAAAGGACTGTAAGATGTGACATTACATAAATGATGATTCAGCCATGCCATGTGCATAATTTCGAAAATTAAATATGCCATATTATATGGTTAAAACAAACTCTCAGAGGAACAATTCAATACTGACACTATTGTGACCTGTGAAAGAAATAAGCCTAACCATCAGAGTTATAAATGTGTTATTGATATTTTCTAAACTTCATTGTAAATGGAAGAATTCATCAGTTAAAGAATAAAGTAGATACAACTAATTCATTTATCTTTATTTAATCATTCCTGCCATAAAACTTATTCAGACAAAAAGGATGAAGGATGGTCCTGCCATTATTCTATATGTCTGATGTTAAGTGCCTTCCTCTTGTGTGTAATTCATACCAAAGAAGTGATGGTGCCATTAAAAATATTTATTTTTAGTGTGTTTCATTTACCATGTGATATCCAATGATTAAGATTATCTCTCACAGCCATCTGATTCTGAAGCACTGTGTTTTGTAAAAACTTATTGTAATACACCTCTGTCAGAAATATTCATATAAATGTATTGTGCTTTACTTGTGCACGACACATTAGCGTGCTCCAAGAAATGTTCTATACATCTGCATGCCACATCTACTATGTTGGAGGCAAGATGGGGTGAGATGGGGAGGGGGGTGGGGAGGAATCTTATAGTCCCAGGTTATGCACTACACAGTCTTTTCACATAAACTTCATACAATGCCACAATACATTTCGGAATGTTTCATCACAGTTTTATTAGGCTTCCACTTCTTCCACATTCTGTCACAAAAGCCAGACACACATACAACATGAAGTACACAGTGGAGCAAGATGTTTGTAATGGACCTAGAAAGGAAACCTGCAAACTGGTTATAACCAATTTTATATGCCAATCTCAATGTTCTGCACTATTCTTTTAACTGATAATGTAGCCTGAATACGAATGTTTCCACTTTCTCCAGTGGCTGAAGATATGATATACATGCCAGAAATGTAATACAAGATGAATTTTACATTTTTTATATATTAACACAGAATTGTTTCCACGACTCTCCACAAAAAATGAAGTGCTGATTCTTTATGCCAGTATTCATTACACAAATTTATGAAAAACAATAACACATTCATTTGCATTTGACAGGCTTTATGTTCTACAGTATATTCCAGTTGTGCAGTTAAGGGGATTAAATCTTCCTTTTCATTTTGTGGTGAAACAATGTGTGTGACAGACCATGTAAAGAAATGGCTGCATGGAGATGATCAGCCTAAATGTGCTTCTTCAAAGATAGCAAGGTAAATTAACGGCAGAAACTCTCAGAAAATAATCATCATCATCATCTTCCTCCATGGATTAGATCGTTAAATAGACAATTTTAGTTGTTGGATAATGTGATGTTCAATGAATAGGTTTGTGAATGACAGCTGTGGACATACTGCAATGCTTGAATTCTGTCTTACTGCATATATGCAGCAACAAACAATTATCATAATTCACAAACCACTGCAACAGTAAAATATGCATTGTCTATCACAACACATACATTAACTTAACATCTGAGTGCACGTTTTTCATACAGCAGTACTCTCCATTAACTGTAAAGTATGGTTCAACCAATGCAAACATGACATAAAACAAACAAAAAAAATACAGACCTTAAGAACTAGCTCTTTCTTCTTGGCTTGTTCTGGTGTGTTCAGTTTTAGAAATCCAAACTGTCGACTGAAAAATAAAGAGAAATCGAACATTACACGTGTTAAGTAATAACAAGTACTGCTGGATGATCACTGGTCTTATAAACATGTACTGCCTCTCTCAGAAGATTCAGAACACATAAAATAATATATTTCATCTTGGATCGACTTGTCACTACTACTGTTTCAAACACGCAAACGAAAGGCAAGGCACAAAACTTGTCACCGTCAACCAGCACTGCAACGTAAATGGGTAGGCGGCATAAAAAATGTCAGACATAAGGCACTACCTACTAAAATCTGAAACATTCAACTACGTAACAGCAACACATGCAAAATAGTTTGGTCACTTTCAAAAAGTATGGAGGGAAATAGGTTAGAAAAACACAAAGCATGTAGAAGGAAAGGAACTTGTAATTCGCGCTGTCGTAAACCTTCGTAGGTACTACCCAAATAAGTCCTACGATTTCTGGCATACTTATGAGTGGAGGCAATGTATCTCAAGTACATTTTAAGCCAACTTTTCATAAAGCAGATGATTAGTAGCCATGTTGTTTACCTGTCAAGTTCCGACAGCACCTGCAGTTCTTGATTTGTTAAATTGATATCGTCCTGTTCTTGCGCCATTTTAAGGCACTGAATCAATTGTCTACAGCTTTATCATTGGCACTGCACTATTTACACTATTTCAAACTTCACTTTCACTCAAAATAACAAACACTTTCACTAATAACTATCAATAACCACACACTATTTAAGACGAAAATACACGCGCCTACCAGTCCCAGACAGAACTTTAAGGGGTATTCGAAAGCTAGATTTTAAATGCCTTTACTACAAATTACCAATCTCTAAAAGCACACAGTGTGTAAGCTTACAATGGCAGTTGCTGAAGAAGTACTTTAAACACCATACATACGATCGTGTTTGCTTGGGACATGTGTTTTACCAATGTAATAATTTAAAAATAACAAATATCCGAAGGTCATTCGGCATTGGTGTCGCTAGTCCCTTAAGTCTCAAGTGACCCCCGTCACAGTTCAAGATTTAAGTATGAAGTTCCAAAGTTCAAGTATATCATACCAGCAGACATATTTGTAACACAATCAGCTGTTATAGAGTTATTCTACAGGGGGAGGGGGAACAAACAGCAGGGTTGGATATTGTGGTAGAGGAAGAAACTGCTGCAAGGTCTCACACGAAGTTCTCGTGGAGTTGATGATGCTTTCGTGAGCATTATATGAAAACATCTGACAGGCAAGTCAACAGTACATGCGATAGGTGTTAACTGTAATTCTCAAATGCCAAATAATGCCACTTATTCAGTTGTTAATTATAGAAATTGGGCGTGTCGTTTTAGTTAGTTTTGAAAGCAGGTAGTGCAGTCTTGCAGCACGTGACATAAGGATCGTTCTATGTAATTTCTAATTTTGTTTCAGAACGTAATTTCAAAGAGAAGGAAATAATGGCGTCGCCAGTAGTCCGGAGGTCCAATAAAGAAGAAGAAGAAGAAAATGATATATTAAATGTTGATCAAGTAACGAAAGAAGCGAAAGGATTAATTGACAGAATATTAGGAGACGTAGGAAAAACTTCTGCCACGAAGCAGCTTATAATAGGAAGCATCTCTGGATGGTAAGTCTCAGCAGTACATAACCTTTATTATAATTGAGTATTTGTGGAAAACATCTATGTAATGTTGCCAAGTAGCGTCGTAACCTCTCCAACTAATTTACAGGTTCACAGGTTTCATAACTATGAAGGTTGGAAAAGTTGCCGCCATTGCTGTTGGAGGAGGCATCATACTCTTGCAGGTTGCAAATCACCAAGGTTACATCAAAGTGAACTGGGACAAAGTTTACAAACAAGTTGATAAGGTTGCAGACAGAGTAGAAGAAAAAGCTACTGGACAGGGTCCAAAATGGATGGAAAAGGTGGGAGTCATGATTCATGTTGAGCATCTTTTCATGTATTTGCATGCAGAGCATAGTATAGCTTTAACGAGACACAAAGTAAGTTCTTATACGTAAAAGGGAGGCACAGGAGCAAATAACTCGCTACACCTACACGTACCCATGTCTGGGATTCCTTGCTGCTGGTCATATATGTTGGAAATGTATGTGCTATAGTCCTAGGCATTAAAATAAATAATGTAATTAACCTAGAATAAGGGGTATAATTTTTGAGGGTGAACAAAATCCGTACCTTTGTGTGTGCATTGTTATGTTTTCCCATTCCCATCTACACATAAGGCATGTGGGTTGTTAACATAGTGACTTTAAATGAAGTGATGGTTGTCACTGTAGACTGAGCTTAATTGCTGATATGAGAACTAAATGCCTAACCTTGGTGGATCAGACTTTTTATTTGTATCTTCTTGAAATGGCAGTTGTGAGGATGAAATCTCAAGATATAACTTCTGTGTATGTTGGCAGCCATGATTTAAGTTTGTGGCACTTAAATTGAAACCTCAGTGTTACAAAATGTGACATGAGTTTCTATAACTAAATTGAACACTACAGGGGTATTTTTTCCTGCTTGGCCTATAAGCAACCACCCAATGCTCCACTAGTGTTTCGTCATATGCTGTGTCTTGTGAAGTTTAACAGTTGGTGAAGAGGGAGTAAAAGCTTCCAGTGATACAGCAGATGCTGAAAATTTTGCCCTTCTGACCAAATGCATTCGGTACAATTGTGTAAGACATTGTTCACTCTGGAGTTCTTCTCTGCAGATTGTTGAAATGTCATTGCAGATGTTGTTTCTTAGTTCTTTCTTCCAGCAAGTGTGGATTTGTATGGATTTTATCTTTAAAAGTTCCCACAGATGAAAGTCACAAGGTATTAAATCAAGGGAATGGAGGGGCCAAAAACCTCTCATAATCACATGGCCATGTAAGCTGTCTCACATTCTTTTAAAATCTGTTGACGGTAAGAAACTTGCACTATGAATCATCGTGTTTGTTGATGCTGAATGTAACAGTGTGCCTTAACTTAGTTACATTGTTGAGCAGCATCTGTTTATAGTGCAGCTGTATTTCAAATGTGAGTCTCCTGGAAAATGTCACAGAAAAATTCGGTGCCAGTTTCCAGGACAACCACTTCCAAGTAAACAAACTTGGTCAGTAAGCTGAAAACAACAAGATCACTGCTACACAAAAAGTCTTACAGGAAATGAACTGTGCTACAAGAAGAGAAATTTGATTGATTGATTAATTAACATTGGGTTCGAGCCCTTATGGTCCTGATGAACCTAGGCCTTATAGACGGGCTGTTTGTGCCCCATAATCTCATGTGAACTCAGGAGAGCCCTGTTCCTTTACTAAGTTTCCAGATGGCACCCAGACTTAAAATCTTAATGGCCTCTGGATCCAAGAAAGGAACCCAGATATACTTTTCTTTTCTGTCAAAAGTCCTGGCAAACGAACCCCCTCCAGGTTCCCCAACAGGGCTGCTATGGAGAGAGAGAGGTCTGCTTACAGGGCATTTTGCACATCTCTCAAAAACCCCATCTTTCGGGTTCCCCAGTAAAGGAGTCCTCCCTCAAGGTCCCCTTTATGGAATCCCTCGCAGAGAGATTTCCCACCACTAGAACCCTCCTTCATTCATCTATCAAAATCCCTGGTGTATGAGGCCCCCCTCTCCACATACCAGGTTCCCTTTGGCTGGAAAGAGCCTCCATGGAGAGAGAAGCCCATATCTGGAGACTCTTAGCATATCTTCCAGGATCCCCAGTGAAGGAGCTCCCCCTCTCCAGGCTCCCTCCATGGAGCCTCTTCAGAGAGAGACACTCCATAGAGCCCCCTTCATCCATCTCTCAAAGTTTCTGGTAGACGAGCCCTCCTCCAGGTTCCCCAAATGGTCCCTTATGGAAAGAGATGCCCATCTCCAGAGCCTCTTCTACATATCCTTCAGGGTCCCCAGCAAGGGAGCCCTCCCTCCAGGTTCCCTTCACAGAACTTTCACAGAGAGAGAGAGACACACACACTCCACCTCCAGAGCCCCTTTCAACCATGTCTCAAAGTTTCTGGTAGATGTGCCCACTCCAGGTTGCCCATCTGAGCCCCCATGAAGAGAGATCCCCAACCCCAGAGTCTTCCTTTCATAACCTTCAGGGCCCCTAGCAGAGGAGCCCCCCCTCCAGCTTCCCTATCAGAGCTCCCATAGAGAGAGATGCCCTATTTCCAGAGCCCCCTTGTCAACTATCTCAGAGTTACCAGTGAGCAGACCCCCCATGATACTTAACAGGGCCCCTGCAGAGAAAGGTGCCCGTCTCCAGAGCCTTTGCAAGGCCCCGGTAGACGAGCCCCCTGCTAAATTCCCCGGTGGGGCCCCAACAGAGAGTAATGTCCGTCCCCTGAGCCCTCCTCCTCATGTCCTTCTGGATCCCCAGAAAGAGCCCCCCCCAACAGAGCTCCCACAAAGAGAGATGCTCCCTTTCCAGATCCCTCCAACTATCTCTTAAAATTCCCAGGTTCCCAAAGGGCCTCCTGTGGAGAGAGACGCCCATATCCCGAGCTTTCTTCTACACCTTTCCCTCAAAGTTCCCGGTAAATGAGCCCCCCTCCATGTTCCCCAGCAGGGTCCCTATGGAGAGAGAAGCTTCATCTCCAGAGCCAATGGTTTACTCATTCATTTGTGTCTGTCAGAGTCCCCAATAAGGAGTCCTCCCACGAAAACAGGGAAAATATTTAGTCACCATCCACAGAGCCCCATGTGGATGGAAGGCCTACATACGATGGGGTGCAGCCTGGTTCCCCAAGGGGATCGTTTGACACCACATTCTCATCCCCAGTGCCATGTAACCTTCAGCACCATACCTTCCACCTTGGCTTGGGTAGACCAGAGCCCCGTTAACCAGCGTGCGTCGTAGCAACCCTCATCAGGGTATGCCCTCCACAACTGTTACCGCCTCCCACATGACCCAGGGTAGAGTAGAGTATGAATCCACAATACCCCGAGGTACAGACATGGGGTTGGATTTATGGGAGGCAGAGAAATTAGATGATGTGCATGCTAGACTTGGAACTTCAACAAGAAAATCTCTTAAACAACTAGCTCAGGTGACAAGTGTTTTGAAAATGTTTACACAAAGGACCACAAAATTGTTACAGCTGTGATCATAAAAAAAAAGAAGAAAACAGTAGCCCTTGCTTTGAAGGAACGTGAACAAGTTGCGAAAATACACTTTGGAAGAACTCAGAAGTAACATCCATTGCAAGATATCAACAGTTTCTGGAGAAGAACTCCAGAGAGTAAATAAAATCTTTAGCAGTTGTACTGAGTGCATTCAGTCAGGAGGGCAACATTTTCAGCATCTGCCGTAGCACCAGTGGGTTTCTGTTAGATGTTCTAGAGGTTATTATCATAGCATCTCTTCTTCTCACTTCTTTCACTGACTGTTAAAGCTCCAGAGACTCGATGTATAATATAACACTGGCAGAGCGTCGTGCATGTAGTTAGTGGTCAAACAGGAAAAAACACCCCATATATGTGCACTAGCAAATGTGACGTTAGTTTTGTGACTTATGTGAAAACAAAAGGTCTATCTTTGGTTGGTCACAGTTTGTGTGGTTTTATGTGTGCTGGACAGAACTAATATCGAACCTCAAAGTCTGACCTTGGTGGATTACATTTTGTGTGTTTTTACACATTCTAGCAGCTGTGGCTTCAGTATTTGTAGCTTTGTGTATCTGCAGCCCTAATGCATGTTGGTGTAAATTTTATAAGACATGGAGAAAGGAGACCACAACAAGGGTGGATATTATTATTAAATAAGCATGTACACTCGTTAGTATTTCTTTTGTTAATGAGAGAATTGTCTTTCAAAATGGTGGTGGATGAATTGTAAATATTTGAGTTTTAAATGTAAATGTGTATGTGTATTTCCTATTCTCTGTTAGCACAAAAAATTAACTAACCCAGCCTACGGAGTTAAGATTTTCACAGCAGTAAATATTAAGATTATGGTATTTTGAACTTGGAATCTACTGAACTGCATGATGTGACATCAGGGAATATTGTGATTGTAACCTTACCAAACATCGGTTACTGATAGATGGGTTTCCTAGAGAGGCAAATCCCCAGTCCACACACACTTACTGTTTGCAAATTAGATGTGTCAACATAACTGTTAAATTTCATAAGAAATTATAATTTTTTAATACAGTCAAATACATTACATCAGATGCACAGTTCCACCATATTACATACCGGTAATAGACTAGTACCCCTAAATCTGATTGCTCCAAAATCCTAGAAAGTTAATGTATGAAAGGTTATTTTTTGTATGGCAAGAAATAATGTAGTAACTCAGGCCCAAAAGTGATTTAGAGTAAAGATGGTCATCTGTGACAGTAGTACACATGTTCTTGCAAGCTTGCAGGAGCTCATTAAAAGTTCAATTGAAATATTCTTTGATATAACTAAATCATATTAAACTATAAATCATGGACTTCTACTTTTCAAAGAGATCCAAGATAGTATAGTCTGTTAAAGTGACTGGGCTACGGGCTGGATGATGTAGGGTTCAAATCCTGGCAGGGCTAAGAGATTTTTCTTTTATCCAAAATGTCCAGGCTATTGCTGAGGCCCTCCACCTTCCTCTTCAATGGGTACAGGGGGTTATTTCCTCAGGGATAAAGCGTAGGGCTAACCACTTGTCTATGTCTTGTCCTGAGGTTAAGAATGTGTGGAACTATATGTCACTCCCCCTTTATGCCAGCATGGTGTGTATAGGGAGAGCTTTTACCTTTACCTACTTTTCAAATTAAATACATATGTTATTAGAGGTACAATGGACATGTGGTTCAAACTGCAGTAAAAGCAAATTATTAAAATTAAATACAGCGATGCTACAAAATTGAAATAAGGAAGTACTTGATTTTCTCAAATTTAAGAGAAATGTAACATGGTGTGCCTAATGATTTTTGACAAATATTATTCTTATACCTAAATACATTCTAGTTAATGTTCAAGACTCAAAGATAGGTTTATATGCAGATGGCACAAACATCTTGATACATACATATACGTACATACATACGTATGTACATTCCGTGGCTTGATTAGTGTGTCAGAGAGAAAATGGGATGTGGAACAACAAAGAATGAAACATGTTGGGCAAAACAGCAGTTGCACCAACTTCTTACAGGAAAAACAGGGTTATGTGAACTCTGATTGTTATGCTCCTCCCCCTCCACTCCCTCCAAGAGACTGCATAAAATGCCATACATTTTTGAACAGTAAACATTCAGACAGAGCCTGGGTAGTTGATGCTGCCTACTTCCATGTTGGTTGAGTGACTAACTGCCTGTGTTTATCTATTCATATTTTTTACACCCAGCAATGTTCTAGAAAGGTGCAAGTCTACAGATATGATGGAGAGACATTCCGTGGGCTTTCTTTGGTTTTTTTGACACTAAATGTTGAAAGGTGTAAGAGAGGCACTTGATGCTTCCTGTGAGAAAGTGAATAGCTTATCCACATTCTGACACATTTTATTAATGGAGTAGTTTTAATTTTCTTTACTTTTTTGAGAAACATTCTTCCATGATGTACAAACCCTGCTTAAGTACAAGTATCTTCAACACTATTCTGAAATGGCTTCAGTAATTCTGAATCATTTCCTGATATAGACAAGTATCACACCAATGTAAAGTGACATCTAGAGTTAAAGTTTTATGTACTTCATAGTCTTTGGGGTTTTAGAAAGAGAACAGAAGGGCAAGTATTGTGAACTGAAGGGTATTATGTTTTCCTAAATTGACTCTGGTTTTAATGCCATCATTTTGATTTGTTACTTCTAATGAACATGATAACTGAAAATAGGAAATGTATGTGAACATATAAGTACTTTGCAACAGTATTCTACAGTGTTACTAAAGTAAGAATTATATTGCTAATTTTTAGTCATCCTCATATACTACATTTTTCTGACGCTCTTTGCTTGCATTCTGTTTCGTTGTTGCAGGTGGGCGCATTTGCCCGCAAGAATACTTGCGCTGCTGCTGGGTTTACGGGGGGGTTTTTGTTGGGCCTAGCCTCCTCATAAATCAGTACCCACTTCTGTTAGGTTTTCATTTTTCATCTAAGAATGAGCAAGTTGATGAAGTATTATGCAGTTTCATGGTGTGAACAGCACAACTGGTTCCATTTACCTGTGATAGTTATTTCTTTAGTGTGTATTTTCACTTCTCAACACTCAATTTGAAGCCTGTGACAGTAGATGTTATAACTGTTTGAATAACAACTCTTGCCAGTATTTGGAATTTGTATGCTAGTTGTATGTGCCAAAATTTGAGGCAGGGTTGATATTTTATGTTTAATCAAACATTTACGGAGGAAACATTTACAATTTTTTGCATCTCCTAAATCATAATAGTTAAAACCTGACAGTTTAAATGTTCTGTCAAGAATTATATGATTTGAATCATCAACTGAAGTCTCAGGCACCTTCCTGATCACCTTTCTTCTGGTATCTGGCTACTACTGGTGATGCAGTTAAGGTGTACAATACCTCTGCTACTGCCCAGTTAGTACTCAGACCCAGGTTTATCATTTTATAGCCTTGCAGGTTGAGTAAATATTTAGAGAACTTTATTGTCATTAAATAGATTTGTGAATATCTGCTACACATTCATATTTAAGTTACAGTATTTCACCTATTGTTTTTCTGCCCCCATTATTAATTTTTAAGTTTTCTTGCCCACCAATATTTGAAGACATAATAAATGTGATAAAGATGTAAAAATAAAGCAGTTGGTATAGTGCACCCTTTCTGTGAACATCCTTTTTTGTCATCCTTTTGCTTTATATTACTTAAAGGTCCTTTCATCCATAACCATAATGGAATGTGAATTAATGTTGTTCATTCAGAATTACAAATTCTTATTTTTGGTGCTTCATAATACTGTATAACTTTTATGCTTTCTGTGTAATGCCAGTGTAGTTACTAATTTGGAGTTGCTTTCATGCATGTTTCACAGAGGCAACCTTATGTCTGTATTGCATACTGTCAGTCGAATATATGTCAAGGCTGCATTTATTGATAAATACATTTGACATGGGTTCATTCATGAGCAAAGACTTTGCTGTGGCCACATTAATGAACCAAGAACTTTCACAAACTTCATTCTGAAGCAAAAACATTCCCATGGTGAAATTCACAAAGAAAGAATTTTGCTGTGATCTCATTCATGGAAACAAATTACTGCCACAGCAGTAGAATACCTGGTGATGGTGGTTTGGGTGAATATATAGGTCAAAGTGTGGTAGGAATCTATTTAGAAGTGGGTGCACCAATCAGATGGCTGGAGTCAGAGCTTGTTACCGGCAAGGCAGGGAGAAGAACATGAAGGAGAAATATATTGGAGGGTGGAGTATTTTTACAGTTTTTGTGGTGTGGCTGTTTACTTTCTCTAAGGGAGTGAAAGAGAGATTTTGTTGATCAGCTCAGAATTAGTCCTTTGTGTTATCAAGATCGAGTTTCATTTTAATCACAGACATGATGAGCTTGTCCATATAGTCAGATTTTGAGGCTAGAATTTTTGTATCAGAATCATACGTAGTGGTTATGTCCAGCCACTGCTGATTTATCGGGTTGCCAAAATCTGTTGTCATTGGTATGTTTATATGTTGAGACCCAAGTGCATCATATACAGGATTGACTGAAATTTGGTAACAGCTTGTATGTGATAATTTTTGTATTAATCAAAGTATCTTTTTGGCTACACTTCAGAATCACTGTGTTAATGTAGTTTCACCTGAGGAATGTTGATCTACACTGTATGTGCTTAAAATGATTTCATAATTTCAAGTGTGATCATACTCTTCTCCCATAATATGGCTTTCATATCTGAACGTAATGTCCTAAGTGTTCATTTCATCACATGACATCTCCTCCAATATAAATACAGGGGTGCTGATAAGTCCTTAGCCCGACAAAGAAGGAAACAAGCTACATTCCCCGCATTTTGTGGAACTTGGATGTTCATTACCACATTCTCAAGAGTCCACCACCTGTCTCTGCTCTAGTCAAAATAAATCCATTCCTTTGCCCATCACACTTTTGACAGGTGCAGCTTGTTTCCATCCTGCTCGGGCTAACGACTTATCAGCACCCCGGTATTCTACTGATTGGATTGCCAGGGCCTCATCTGACAACATGGGGTGAATTGTGCAAGTGTGAGATGGACATTAAAATAGAGTGGCTTCAAAAAAAAACATGGTACTTTGTAAACTCTGACATGCATCTACCTCCATGAAGCAGCCCTCCTTGATGAGCTGAGAAACTAACAGCATATCAAGGAGGGCTGTTTCATGTAGACAGTTGCAAGTTTTATAACTTTGTTCAGAAGAAACAGTCACTGGACCATAATCTGAGTCAGATGTTGCAAGTTCACAGCCTCACAACCCATTTATTCAAGACAGGTTTGTCTGTTATTCTCTGTGCTTCACCTAGGTCTCCAGTGTGGCCCCTTCCTGTTTATTTATTTGGATTTTAGTGTGAACAGAGAAACTTTTATTTTATTGCATGAAATCCTACCTTTGTTATAATTATGTTGGGCACAGAAGTATCAAGTCCTGGCACTACAAATAATTCTCACATTGAGCCAGTTGGAGTCTCAGTTATGCTTTAACCTACAGTAGGAAGGAACCAAGTACAGATCTTAGCAATGTTGCTGGCCACTTTGGGGTGTTTAATGGTTGACTCACCATAAATAGAAGAGAGCTGCAATAATACCACCACTGTATAAAATGTTGCCAGCTTGTCATCTCACCTCAGTTGATCCTAATGTACCTGCAGCTGAATGATCTTGTTTATCATTTAGATTTGTCCCACAACTTGATGCATGTAGCAAGGTCACATTGTGGAATAAGAATGTAGGACAGATGCATAACATGGGTTCAGTATAGGTAAGTGGTGATTTCTGGTGCTGAATTTTGGGATAAAGATGCATTACTTGTGAAGCAAAATGGACAGATTTTTTCATTTCAAGGAAAAGAGGAAACCATGCTGTATACTGAAAGTATTGGTAAAGGCTGAACACTGTGCTGTTTTTGATACATACCGCTGCAAGGTGAAGGAGCTAGGATAGTGTATAGTCAGTATATGGACAGGCTGGGGATTCAAATCCCAATAGGGGCAAGAGATTTTTCTGTTCTCCAAGATGTCCAGACTAATGCTGGGGTCCACCCAGCCTCCTATTTAGCTGGTATCAGGGGCAAAGCAGCTGAGGCATGATGGTAACCACGCATTGTCATCTAGTGCAAAGGTTAAGAATGAGTGGAGCTATACCTCTGCTTCCCCCTACATGCCTTCATAGTATTGACAGGGAAGATTATACCTTTACACTGCAAGGTGAACCTACTCCTGTCTTTTGATGACAGACGACAAAAGGAACTCATTGTCATTTTTTTATCACAGAGACAGTAGCCTCAGGTATTGTCTCTGTCATTTTTTTAACTATGCCCTTCCAATTTGAGAGAGTGAAAAAAATGAACATAATGGAGGAAAGTGAGCAGCCAGGTGCCTCTGAGCCTGTCGAGAAGAACTTGCTTCACAGAGTTAATTGGAGTGAGAAAAGAGCACAGTTAATTTACAGGGTGGTTTGTCTTATTGTTTGCTTGATGACACTTGTATAAATTGCATGTCTTACAGAGCATGTGCCATTGTAGTTCAATATATTGGCAGGCTGGAGTTGTTACCTGTGGGAGGAAAGGATTATTCTCTTCTCCACATCAATATTAACAGCATGTTGGGAGGCCGAGTGGATCCCAGAGCTTTTCCTGGAAGCAAATTAACTCTACCTAGTCACATTTATGTGCATTAACCTACAGATTGGTCTTGTGTCACAAGTTCTGTAGGGAAGTACATAGTGAGACTGCATGTTTAAAACCAGTGCAGGAAATAAATATATAAAGATTGCAACGAAATGCTCTTAACAAAGTAATCTCTGCAGTGTTGATTAAAATGCTGGTAGAGGATCAACTAAGAGAGAGAAAATTACTTTTGTGAGGGGGGTGGAATTGTTTCCTTAGAGCATTCTTATTTTTAAGCACAGTGATACAGGCTATGCAAGAATTTCCAGGTGCTTTCTTCAAATACACACAACACTTTCATGTGTGCACATGTAAACACACACACATGCGCGCATACAAACACACACACAGAGGATGATTTTGAACTTGATATTTTAAATCAGGAGCTTATTTCTTAAGTAATTACCCTTCAGGAAGGTCTATAAATAGAGGTGCTTTTAAATTACTATGATTTATGTAGTTGAGTAAAACAATGTCACATATATTTGTGGATACTGTTCTCAAGAGTTATGGATTTATCATTATCTGAATGTTAACCCTTTAAATGCTGAGTTAAATCCCATCTGCCATCTACTGGCATTATTAGGAGCTCACCATATTTTCCATGTTAGTGGGTTAAGGGTTAATTCATTAGGCTTGTCTTTACTCAGGTAGTAGCATCCTAAATGTAATGCAGCAATACACATGACGTTTCTAATTTTTTATTGGTGCGCCAGGTCTTTTGATGTGCCACCACAGATAAAAATATGGGGATAGGGTTTAAATTTTGTAGATCTGGGTGGTTAATGCTGTGAACCATGATGACCAGTTCATTGACCAGCAAAGTGATGATTTGGATACATTTTCACTTCATGGTTAAAATGGAACTGCTCCATTGTGTTGAAAGTACAAACAGTTGTGTTTCCAATGGCACCTCATCTAACAAGCATCAATCCAGTCATCCATAGTTCCAAAGCCCTTGAGAAATGGACATGTATACATGACATTTATGACTGTGAATTACCTCAGGATTAAGATCTGAAGATAAGACATTAAGGATAGCGGCAGAGGAATTATAAATTAATAATTATTTAATTCAGTGGTTATTTCTGTGAATTCCACTAGTATGTCCCCCCTCCCCTCCCCCTGTAGTGTAAGAGCTCTTAGTGGGCCAAGGCCTCTTCATTGTCGAGGCTTCACAATCACACTCAGACACACACACTTGGTAGGACTTCTCTGGATGAGTGATCAGCCTGATGCAGAGACCCCTACCTGACAACACACAACATTCACAAGAGATAGACTTGCGTGCCCCTGGCAGGGTTTGAACCCGCAGTCCCAGCAAGCGAGTGGCTGCAGACCCAAGCCTTAGACCATGTGGCTTCTGGGATTGGTTCCACTAGTATAGATTTGTGCAACAAAATTTTGCAGATTTACCTCAAAGTTTTCCACTGTAGCTATATTTATGATGGATTTGTCATCATGTCAAATTGTTACCATCAAACATTTTGTATAAACTTTTTGTGACCATAAGGTTTGCTATTTTGGAAGAATAAAGAGCCACCTCTCTCAATAACTGTTACATATATCTTGAAAGCTTGTTGCCAGACAACATTTCAAGGTCCTGTATTTTCATATTCCTACATTAGAAGTTTGTACAGCCATTGTCATTTGATTTAAAAGTTGGTGGTATGGAAGTCCAGATGCATTTGCCTGCAAACAGATGTTAAAACAGAAGACATACTTCAGTGCAAGGAAAGGCACCGAAAAGGGTGAAAACACGATTTGTCACGTTGTTTCCATTCATTGTACCCACAGTTGCACAGGAAAGAGCTATACCAAAGATAAAGTTACCTAGAAAAAGTCATGTACCAGGGAATTAGTTATTCAGGAAAGACTCTGTAATTGGGAGTTACTAATGAAACACGCTGTATGAGAAGTGTTTCATGTACACACACACACACACACACACACACACACACACACGCACGCATACACACACACACACACACACACACATTTAATAAATAAATTTAATGCTCCTGAGTCTTTTACCACTGCACCAAACACTGCATCTTTATGGCACAGAAAGCCTGCATCTGCCAGGACATCAAGTGACAGCTGTGGTGCTCAACACAGTGATAAAAAGAGACACATTTTGTGTACAAGTTACACTTATGAAAATTTAATAGAATTTCACTACAACATTGCTGAAGGTATTTTTTTTTTAAATGTTGTCCATCTTTTTGAACACTTTTCTTCCACATTTCAACAATGGCATGTACTCCTATCCAGCAAATGAATTCTGTAGTTCCTTATCATGCACATAATAGTATCACAGGGTGTCTTTCAAGGACCAAACAGGTGAAAATCTGATGGTGCAAGGACAAGGCTGTAGATTGAGTGGAGTAACACTGTCCACCCAAATTCTATGATTGCCTCATTGGTGCACACACGTTTTGGTGGCCCTGTATGTCGCAGATGAGCAGCACCAATTTATCCTGTGGGATCAACTCAGCAAAGATGAGCATTCAGACTTAGCATTTCAGTTCAGCAGTCAGAGTTCACTGTCATCCTACTAGGCAAGAAGTTTGCAGGAAAATAATGCATTTCTTATCCCAGAAAACTGTGGCCATGGTTTTTCCTGCTGATGGCACAGTCTTGAATTTCTTCCTCCTTGGGGATTGTGTGTGGTGCCATTGAGTCAATTGGTACTTGGATTTGGGTGTATCCTGGTGGGCCCAAGTTTTATCCTCCATGACAGTTTACAGCAGGAAGCAGTTACTTTCACTGCTGCTTTGTCTGCTCCTGTCAGCATCCATGGTACCCAGTGAGCACAGACCTTAGAATAGCTGAGCTGGGTCCACCACTTTGAACCCATATCAAAGTGGCATTGGATGGAATGGCACCGTGTGACATCCCCAATGAAGAAGAAACTCAGGACTTTGCTATCAGCTGGTAAAATCTTGGCTTCAGCAATTTGGAATGAGAAAGGTATTACTCTTGTGAACTTCTTGTGTGGAAGAACAGCAGCAATCTCTGACTACTACAGTCAAATGCCAAGAAAGATGTCTGAATGCTGAACTGTGTTGAGTTTGTCCAAACTCCCACCCTTCTCCCCCCACCAAAAAGTTGCCTGCATGAGAATGCTAATCCATACACAAGTGTGTTCACCACTGAGGCCATGACAAAATTTGGATGTGCAGTGTTTCTGCATTCAACCTATAGTCCTGACATTAAACCTTCAGATTTTCACCTGTTTGATCCTTTAAAAACTGAATGTTACTGTGCCAGGGCACCATTCTATGCAGATGGGCAGCAGCTTTTTATGAGCAGGAATACATGCCCTTGTTCAAAGGTGGAGGAAGACTGTTGACAAAGATGGAGACTATAATTAAAAATACCTACCTTCAGCAAGTTATAATGAAGCTCTGTGAAATTTTCATGTGTTTAATTTTAAATAGAATGGTATGAAGAATAACACACACACACACACACACACACACACACACACACACACACACACACCTGCACATGGGAGTGTGAATGCATGTGTGCATGTATGTGTGCACCTACATATGTAGAGGATGTTCTACACAAGGTGTGCCGAATTTCAGGATGTTGTTATATGAATCATTTTGGGGAAAGAATGCTGTATCAACACATGCCAGATTGTGAATGGTTCCGTTACTATGAATGGTTTAATGTTTCAAGATACTGTATGATACTGTAAGGTATCAGTTCTTATGAACCACCTTCACACTTCTTTCCATCTCTGGCAAATGAGACTCCTTCATATTTCTGTTTTGAGACATGCATATTTGTCAATAATGCATGGTAGAGGTCATTTTGTATAACATAACTGAAAACTGATTTTCTTTGTATTGTCTAATCAAGACTGATTATCTTCCATGTTGTAATGTAACTATGTAAACTGACAAAACTCAGTACCTGAATAATGTATCTAAAATTGGTATATACCTGAAATGTAATTTTCTCATAATTTTGAATGTACAGGAGGGCAAGACTTAATTGCTGCCTTTGTCTTGGGGTGTTAATGTACAGTAGGTTCAGACTTAATGGATATCTTTTCTGTTGTGTTGTTATCTAAAGCATATCTCTCTTTTTATTTGTACATTATGATAAAATATATGTATATACATACATTCAAATAAGATGATATAACAGTTGATAATTGGGCATACATTGATGTAGCATTTTTTAATCAATGTGCCTCATATTGTAACACTCTGAAGTATGGCATACCTTATGCAGAACATCCTCTGTGTGTGTGTGTGTGTGTGTGTGTGTGTGTGTGTGTGTGTG
>Ga0123352_10003486_pt1 | contig 22763 bp, 15 predicted proteins | sample TergutLab28metaG_FD_89700 | JGI IMG/M metagenome (GOLD analysis project Ga0123352, IMG submission 89700) | Labiotermes labralis P1 segment gut microbial communities from Petit-Saut dam, French Guiana - Lab288 P1 | ecosystem: Host-associated > Arthropoda: Insects > Digestive system > Gut ...
GGACTAATTGCCAGATGTGAGCTCCCGCCAGGAGCAACAAACCTTTGAAGGAACACGTCAAGGCCTTTAACCAAAATGAACCCCCTAAATGAAAGCTTACTCAAAGTTGAAATTTATAAGGCACCAGTTTTGCATTTAAGCGGTATGTTTTGCATGTAGGAATGATTTAACTTCACGATGGTCGACTTGCGCCAATCGCAAATCGCTCTCGTTAGCTTTCTTCGGTGTTTGTTCTTCAGGATAAGGATAAACGTGACACAAAAAAGAGAGAGCGCTCTGTGCATATAAAACTGGTTTCATTCCCTCAAAATACTGGTGAAATAGGAAATATACGTTATATTAATCGATTTAATATTCTTAGTTAACTACGTTACAACGTAGGAGTGATTCTTTTGATATTTGTGCCATAAAACATAATTTATTTGTTTTCACCTTTTTACGTCACAAAATATTGCCTATTACAGTCCTTTCGCTTACCAATCCGTCCGTCTGTACACACGAACGGCATGAGGGCCGATAAGATATTCAAATTAATTACCGTAATGCAGAATTTCAGGAACCGTCGATCTATTTCAATTTTCATGTGGAAGTACACGGAAAAATCATAGCAACTACTTTACGTCCAGACGTGCATGCGTTTTTGTGCGCATCTGAGATGTAACTCGCTAAATACTTACCAGACTGAAAAAATGTGAAGGAAACCATTGCTGAGGAAGATGAAACACGCATATCATGTTAAATACATATTTCCTTGTGTTTTGCAGTTTTTGAGATAATCAGAGATACGTAAGCGAATGTCCCAGACTTGTTAGGCTACGCGTGCATTTCCGATTCATCAATCAACAATGGTCTTTCGAAAACACATAAAGATTACCACCGAAGTCTCATATATATATATATATATTGTGCGGTTTCGGTCCTGATACATCTGTTGTGTAAAAAGTGACAGAAAAAGAAGGACTCGTTTAAAATGCACTTATCAGCATTTTTGTTTAAAGTAATCAGTTACGCTATTCGTGATAGTGCATTACATGTTAACATTTATGAGCTGAATGTGTAGAGGCAATAGTGGCGCGAATGTGCCAGAATTTTTACGTTGCACTGATACTTCCAAACTTGTTAAATTTCCTGTTCGGGAATTCAAGTGATATTGATAAACTGATACGAATTTTCAACGTATATATATTTATAAAATTGAACATATTAATTTGAGAACTGGCTTACCGTTGGCGTCCTTTGGCCTCAAGTCTTTGGCTTCAATCACTTCAACATTCAGCAGAATATTTGGCGCCTAGAACAATATCAAAACAAGCTTTATATGCGAATGTGTTTATACCTATGTGATTCCAATATTAGGAAAAAGCTTAAATTTATATAAATATTTGAGTGTTAACATTTTATTTAATTTTATTGCAATTTGCTTCAAACATAATTTTTTAATGTTCATTTGGGTGCTTTCATGGCAATGTTCACGCAGTGTAAGATATGGGTAGTGACGCTGAAAACCTCTTACATAAACTTATAGTATGTTTCTAAATGCATCAGTCTTTAGTGCAGGAATCCAATCAGAACACGCCTGGGTTTATACATAACACGCGAACCCAAAGTAATCTGCATATGCTTAAAATTTGTTAATATAATAGAAATGTAACATTCAAATGTGTAATTCATTAGTAAGTAACTTTTACCTCCTTTGCCCGTGCCATTTCTAGCAGTTGACTGTGTTTTTCGTGATCTAATTTGAAGGTCTCTTGCAAATAAGAAAACAGTGGAGTTCGTTCTTCCTCAGCACTTGCATCACACCCAACAACGTGGAGAATTTCGTACAGAATCTCCGAGTATAGTTCTTCAATCTGTAAAACACCAAGAACAACAATCAAAATAATAACCTCTTATTGAACTGCTTGAACCTCCAGATGACAGCAATATGCCCTTTCGACACTTTGTTAACTATTTACCAGTTAGCTCGGCGTATACATCTCAGAAGGCTTGGATCTTCAGCAGCACAGCTATGAGAACCTCAAGTTTTGCAACATGATGATGATGATGATGATGATGATGATGATAATGATAATTATGACGATACGAGGAAGAAGAGAACGAAGGAGAAGGAGGAGGTAATTTGTTGAAAATTAAAAAGAATTTCGTTCCGTAGGGATACGAAACAACTGCAGAATTGTAGCAAAGAATATATCCCACACTGCCGACAGAAGAAAGAGTGGAAATCTTGTGAAGCAGGTCTTCGTGGGCATTATATAAAACCGTCATTCACAACAGTTGTATAACACCTTCCTTTTAAGTTTTAAAATGGGCTGCCTAAAATAACGTTTTCTTTGTGGTCCTTTTCTCTAGTACACAATCAGAATGCAGCCTGGGTAGATAATGAAAGGAATATTACCAAAAAGTACACATGGAGAGTTTAAAAGTAACTTTGAGTACATTTACGGAAGTTGCAAACAGAATACATTATTGGAAGCCGCTGGCAGTGGTAATGTATACTCAACTCCTGATACACTACAAAACATTTTCTTGTACGAAGGCATATTTAAAACATCGCATTAACGAATTTCTGCAAAAACCCTGCAAGCATACCTATACTTAAGGCAGACGACAAGATTCCAAAGAAGAGTGTCACACCAGATCGTTCGAAGTACTGAAAACAGCATAATATAACATCTTCCATATCACGTTATATTTTAGGGCACATCGAAATAAACAGCGGTCTTGCAAAACACAAAGAGTTTGTATGTCAGGAACAAAAGAGTCAAATAACAGTAGATCACAGACTAAGCGTTTACAGGTAAAGGGGAAGGAGGAAGGTGACTTTCAGCGCGGTACCAGAACATACTTAGCTCAAATTTTTAAAAAATGTACGGAATACTTCCTATGACTACAGATGTCATGGAACAGACGGTGCAGCGGTTGAATACTCTAAATAATTTTAATATAAGGTCCTAACGGATTTTTATCAACGCTTTAATACAACTGTCTCTTAGTTTATTTACTGACGCTTTAACAATGTCGAAGCTTCATACGGAAGGACTGTTGTAAACAAGGTTGGAGAAAGAGATCACCGTGGCCTCTATTGAATAAACTACTACATAATTTTTGTCATGGGCCTCAGGAACTCTACGAAAAAAAAGTCCATGAGAACATCTTGCAACTGAGCGGAGAATCGAAAACGGAACCTGTAGAACATGATGCGAGAGCGCTAACTTTTCAAGCACAGGATGTGTATGAGTGAGAGCAGAATCCTTCTTGAGAAGCCGATAAGTTTCTCAAACGGTGTAAAAATTCCACGTCCTTTAAAGAACCCGGAGGTTCACATAGTATTCACAAAAGACACTGGACTCTATGCCGAAGTAATAGAATCTTTTGTGTAAAAAAAAACTTACTGTCATGTTCTGTAGGTACAGTGTAGTTTGTCTCTGCAGCATATCCTTTTTGACACCACGAAAAGTGTTCCGTGTTGGTCTTATTCCCCTAGCCATCATTTTTCTTTCACACATCAATATGAGGAATATGAAAATTTCATTTTTCACTAAAATTACTATTCGGGTGTTGTTAAAGTAGATTAATGACTTTGAGAAGAGCGACGCAATGTTGCATCTTCAACCACACGATTTCGTACAGTTTCACACACCACGTACAAGCAAACTGAAGTTTTCAACAGCACCCTTCACCATCGAGGTACAAAACTTGCATATCCTACGAGAATGTCTATGGAACGATATATTAACCTTTCGCTCGGTATCAGCTGTACTGTCAAAGTTGCACGAGCATGCGCGAATCACATCACTGCAGTCTTGCAAGTAAAAATAGGTATGTTGCTAAAAATATTAATAAAGAAATTTTGCAAGTCTAATTCTTCTATAGAACTCTACTTCCTTTATACCCCAAAACGAAACGAATAGTTTATTGTACATGTTATAAACTAGTACGTTTTTGACACAGATAATAACAATTACGTTGCAGTCCTTTAGGCATGCCCTGCCAAATTCTATTCCTGACATCATGCTTTGACGCGAAAGTAATTGTGAAATCACCTGGCTGTAGATGGATATTACAGCTTATTTCCACGTGAGTCTCAATGGCGTTTTCTTTTATCGGTAAACATAAACTACCTTAATACGTCCACAATATGACAGTTTCGTGAATTTCGCTTATTATATGTGCGACATGCCACTGAAAGTAGGAGGGTAAATTTGGCAAAACGCCACGGACACCGCGGTAAACGTGTGTATTCTATGCACGTAAACACGGCTGTAAACCTCGAAATATAATAAATAGAGGAAGCGATACTGACACTAAAAAATTTTATTTACCAACTTTCGAAATGTGCTTCAAGTTATTGACATTATGGATAATGAATATCTTAGGTTCGGAATGGAGTGAAATTATGCATTAATGTCGCCCAGACATTGTGTATGGAAATTAACAAAACAGTACGGCATAATAGATTGCCGAATACATCGATTTTAAAATGCTCACTCTGTGATTTTATGTCTGGTTTTGTTCACTTGTTTCTATGTAAAGCTCTACTACTCGACTATGGGCGAATCAAGAAAAGATTTTTAGCGATACGTGAGGGTTAACATTTTCTCCCTCAAGACACTTCTGAGTGCGTTCACATTCTTTCGGAGGGCTTATTAAAATTGCTCTGCCCCTCCGTATCTCTGCCCACACGCAAGTAACAATTGAATAAACGTTGCAAGGATAGCCACTGAATTTGATACTGGCGAGTTTTACGACAAAATGTCGAGCGCTTTAAACTGTCGATAAATGGGATTCATTTAATGAATACGTTACTTGAAGACTTTCTGCGCGCATCTTCACTTTAGCTCTCTCTCTCTCTTATTATATATATATATATATATATACCTAAGCGGAAATCTTGTCAAACAAACGTTTTAGACAACAATAAAACATATCTTATATGCAATACACATTTGCCACAATTCCTAAGGAGTGCGAGATAATTGAACTAAAGTAACATGAAGCGTACATTTCCGAACTTGCAGGATACCGAACAATAAGTCTTCATAAACACACCCGTCCTTTTACGTGGACACAAATACAAGAAAGGCAATATATGTATAACTTAACATTGAGGCGCGTTCGTGTAACCATTGTTGCAGTGGAAAAGCAATGAGTATTACACAATTTGTAGCTTTAGTTACCCAGAGTGCAGTGCGCATGCGCCATATTGTCCTCCGTGGCCTGCCCCGCTCTACATTATTTTTTTCACATTATATCATAAACGGTATGATTTTAGAAAACAAGTTACAAAGCAAAAAATGTGTGTTTTGATTTTCTCTACAACTTTTATCTGAAACATTTCTCATTCTAAGAAGAAATGAGCGACATATGATCAAAAATGTAAATTGGTCTTCCTGTAAAGTACACTTTAATCTTGTCCGATTTTAATGGCACTCGAATTTTCTCGACAGATTTTAAAAAAATTCTCAAACATCAAATTGCATGAACATGCGTCCAGTGGGAGCCGAGTTTTTCCATGCGGGCGGACGGACACTCATGACGAAACTTAAAGTTGCGCTTCGAAATTTTTCGAACGCACCTGAAAATGCTGACGGAATTCAGAATAGGTCTTTTAGGCTCATATTAAACAAGTTATACGCATATAAATATTTCGCTCCCGGAAATGAATAATTAATATTGATTGTTTATTTCTGCAATATATAATTTTGATTTCTCACTAACATTCGTGCGTTTCAGCTGGCGGTGAATATTTGCATCTGAATTGAATGTGTTATTGTAATGAAAGAGTTCATTATAGTCTTTAATAATTTAATTCAGTTAAGATCATCTCACAGTGAAGCCGACGCTACACAATCTTAAGAAATCACAGCGTCTTTACATGAAACATTTTCTCATCTTAGGAACCTCCAGCGTCGTTAAACAAAAAACTTTTCTTGCTCTTCCTATCTTAAAGTGAAAGATAATTTAAACTTATACACTATACATGTTCATATTCTCCTTTTCATCATGCCAGACCATGATTCCAATTATGTTTCAAATGATAGTTTTAATGGCATAGTTTGTTTATCACGTACAATTTTTTTTTACGCGATGAAACTTTGGCAAATTTTTTAAACGTTTGATTGGAGCAGGAGACCTCTCTGTTACGTGATTTCGAAGGCAACAAGAATACTAAATGTTTGAGACTTCCCATGATGCGTTCATATCTTTCACTGCGTACAAAAACATTAAAATTAATACACCATATGTGCAGAACAATCATTTAAGACGTTCTGCAAGCCCAATAACCTAAGCAGTAGGACTACTTCCTGTGATGGTTTGAACGCACATACAGACATGCCTCGACAATGAGTCAATGACAAGGCTGTCCTGCGAAAATTAAAGCATTTCCAATAACTGACCTGAGAACGACTATACTATAACTAAACTATTAATGTGATGTCGTGCAATCTGGTATATAGGCACCAACGTCTCATAGGAACCTGTTGCCTACTGCTTCAGGGTAGGAGAAGTCTGCCTTCTGATGTTCACTTGCAAAATATGAGTCAAGTCGGGGAAGCATTCTCTCACGTAACAACACATTTTGGTGTCGCTTCGCAGCAGGGTGGGTGGGAACTGCCCTGTTCAGTGAATTGCACGTTGCGGGTACTAATAGCATTCCTATTTGGAACGTACGAACAAGTTCCATTCATGCTTCCCAACTGCAGAAAAAATTAATTCGATGCATACGACCCGTATCGTTGTTTTACGATGCTAAGATGGATGCCGTTTGTAAAGTACAAGGTTGATCCTGGTGACACCACGAAAGCTTATGGTTAGGAGTAGAGGTATAGCTCCACCCAGTCTTAACTCCTGCACTAGAAGGGTGTGAGTGGTCAACTTCACACCCCAGTCGCTTTACACCCCGAGAAAGAACACAGATCCCCATTGAATAGGAGGCTGGGTGGGCCCCAGAGACAGTCTGGAAGTTTTGGAGAAGAGAAAAAATTCCTTTCCCTTGCGGGGATTCGATTCGAACCCCCGGATCGTCACCAGTAACGTAACTAAACTGTGTTCTGACGCTGTGATTGAACCAAAGGGGTGTACGGAGCAGTAACACTTCGGTCTTGTACTGAAAGGTGCCGGATCAAATATCGGGCGAAGCACTGGCCGTTCTGGCTCTATGTTTTTTCTCACTCAGTCACTGCATGAAAATTCTAGATCAGGGTCTTCGAAGTTCCTCTCAGTAGCTTCCTTAACCATCCTACCTACTTCATGCCACGTATCAGTCTATGTTCTTAATGGACGATAAATAACAGCTGCAGTTAATACAGCGTCGGTAAATAAGTTATGAACCAACATAAGTTAATGGTGAAGTAGTGAATTTTTCTGAGACTTGGGGTTTTGGCAGTGATGTGGTTGACGACACCATTTTGTCCCGAGATGTGACAAGTGTTTACTGGGTAATCGGCGTTTCAAAACGACAGTGACTTCGGAACGTCTGGAACCGATAACACACTGACGCGACGTCATATCCCAGAGAAGTGGAATCCTCTAGTCAGTCTTTGTGTGTTCGGTTACTGTACTACATTGCATAGATTTATGTTATTGTAGCATGAAATTACGAAAGGTGGGATGAGTGAGATTAAGAGCTGCGACATCTAAGTTCTTACAGCGGTGGTGCCTACGACGATTACTGTTGTCTGTGATGCGATGCCGTGTGGTCTGATTGAAATTTACCGACGTTTCAGGTGAACCTCTTTCCTCCATCTGCAGATTAAGGAAACCCTAGTCGAAGTGACCGTCGAAGTACCAATTATTAGGCGCGTTCGCAAAACTGCGAAAAGCGACTGTTAGCTTCGTCGTGTTTGTCTGTTCGCATGGAACAACTCGGCTCCCACTGGATGGATTTTCATGAAATTTGACGTTTCAATATTTTTTTCGAAAATCTGTAAAAAAAGTTCAAGTTTCGTTTAAATCGGAGAAGAATAACGGGTACTTTACATGAAGACCAATATACATAATTGTGTTTTTTGCACCGCCCATTGTAATAAATTATACAATATAAATAAAAAATACACCTTTTCTGATTGAATGCTTTTAATTTTTACTTTTTTATGTCTTCTGCATGTGTCAAACCCGAGGGTTCATCTTCAGGAAGACGGTTGTATTTGCAATTATGGTATGGTACGTTTTACATGCATCAGTATAAGCAGTCTTGTAGGTGGAAGAGTGTCTTCTATCTACAAGACTGCTTATAATGATGCTTGTAAAACACATTCTACCCTACCCATGCATAAAACCGTCTTCCTGAAGATGAACCCTCGGGTTCGAAACATGTAGAAGACACCAAAAAATTAAAATTAAATATATTAATTTAGAAAAGGCGCATTTTGTTGGATTATATTGTATAAATACACTTTTGATCACGTCTTTCTCATTTCTCCTTAGAATGAGAGATTTTTCAGGCAAAAGTTGTCGATAAAATCGAAACACATATTTTATGTTCAGTAACTTTTTTTTTTTTTTCGAAAATCGTGCCGTGTGTGAGATAATGTGGAAAAATATTGCACAGCCGGGCAGGCTACAGATGGCAAGATGGCGTGTGTGCTTTGCATGCTGGATATCTAAGGCTACAAATACACACTCAGAGTAGGTAATACTTATTGCTTTTTCACTGCATCAATGGTTGCACGAAGGAGCCTCAGTGTTACGTTGTGTGTATCACTAAAATCCTTATGCAATTTGTAATTAGTTTACCCTCATTAAGCGAAACCCTTGTCGGCAAATCATGATACGGTCTCTGGTTGCGGGTGGAAGGGTCAGTCTCCAGGCAGGGAGGTTACTGGAAATATATTTTTAAAAAAAACAGAAGTAGACAGCTTTCAGCTGATGGCCCTCCGTTTTGGGTGTTCGGCGGGTGCTCCCAAATTCTCACCCTAGAAACACCATGTTATGAAATATGACACAGGGTCTCTACGTGTTCTCTTGTGAGCACGTAGATGAACTTCGTGTTCCATAAAATGCAGACAATTTCCTGACTCGCTGAACGACTGTCAGTTTCCAAATAACTCTGCTGCATGGAGTTACTTTCGAACCTAGAATAGTGTGTAGGAGGTTAGTGTTCCAAACAAGCTACGTAGGAATCCCTTGCTGCATGGACTCTACCGTGAACTAGAAATTAAGTTGCATGTTTTTAAGTATCTAGATATTTCCGTTCATGAGCACTTTCGATAGATGTTAACCAGTTGCGACTTGAAAGATTCGCTTGGCATATAACACAGCACTAATCTCCAAAGTAATCATTTGCAGAGCTGGTGAAACCGAAGTTAATTATGCAAACACTTCCACACCACGTAAGAGTTTGGAATGGGGCCAAGATTTGGTAAATCGGCAAGCCTGCTGTATTCTAACGGACGGTGGGTAGCAAAGTGTGGGGCTAATAATGGGAACATAGCATCTGTTTCTTGTTCCTGTTTTTAAGTTGCTAATTATGGGCTCTATCTTTACTATGATGCAAGAAGCATACAGAAAAATATGCCAGCCTCATAAATACGTGAAGGATAACAGTAAACAGTCCCGCTCCACTTTTACCGTATGGAATTCTGAATTGTGTTTGCTCCGTTTTCTCTAACCTCAAGCCAGAAGTTCTTAACAAGCTGAGAGGAATACTAGGACCGATAGGAGAGAAGTAACAGGAAGATGGAAAATTGTATAATGGGAGAGGGAGGGGTGTCATAACCTGTTTGGGTAGGACGTGTAGCACGCGCAAGGAAATAAGAAATTTCTACGAAATTATAGTCGGAAACTTAACGGGAAAAGACCACTTAGGCAACCTAGGCGTAGATGGTCAGTTAATAGTAAAATTTCTCTTCAACAAATAGAGTTTCTTTTGTTGTTTATTTTAAGATGCTGTCTATATCACAGACCACGTGGCTTCTATGTTACGATAATTTGTGAGGTTGTGAATAAGGAATTTGGAAGAAAGCGGCCTTAGCTTTATCGAAGAGCTATTCCGGAATTTGTATGGAAGGATGCGGAAGACGTGCGAATCTCAATACGGACAGCCGGTACCGGGGAACTACCGAATTCATGTGTAAAGTGTTACACTCGCTTGCTTGTCGAAATGGGTTGTGAAGATGTGAAGTGGGTTAATCTAGCTCAGAACAGGATATAATGACGAGCTGCTGTAAACATGATTATAAACTTGGGCGATTCATAAAAGACTGGGAATTTCTTAACCAGTAGAGCAACTGTCAGCTTCTTAAGAAAGCCTCTGTTCAGTAAAAATAGTGTTTAACCAGTACCACAAGACTTACATTCCATCCCATTGCGTCAGTGATGAACTCGTGTTTGTCAGACTCCTCTGGTTCAGAGTCGCTGTCCTGTAGTACCATCCCGGCGCCCCCATTGTCCTCTGGAACGTCGAGCTCCAGTTCCACATTTCCTGGCTCTTCCTCCTCACGCACGGGTGCCATTCCACCGTCCTCTTCTTCTGCGTGCTGCTGTTTGAGTAAAGTCCCAAACTTCTCAAAGAAGCTTCCATCGAGCTCTTGGATTCTGCCAGAAATAAAAGCATACTGTAATTAGGGGATTCCTCGTGTGCTGACGCACTTTGAAAGACCGGTTTTACTGATGCAGTTATACTGCCATTAAAAAAAGCAGGTTCCATGACATCTGAAGTCGTTTCCGTGGGAAGAAAGGGTTCATTCATGTATAGGACAACTAGAACCTTGCTGTAAAACTTTATGAGTGTACGTACACTTTTTTGCATTTTGTTAACCTCTTAAAGCCTAAGACTTAATTTATGTACCACCAGCTTTAACATTCAGAAATTGTGTGTTCTGCCCACAATGCATTTATGTGTTTTGCGTGGATCTCAGAACAAACAGCGATTATTTCTCTATACAGCACGAACTTATCGGTTTTTATAACCGAGGCAGAGAGTGTTTACTGCGCGGTACGAACTGGGTCTTCATATCAGACAGATACAGTTTCGCCCTTAAAGGTTCACTCAGTACACATCCACAACTAAAAACTGAGACGTACTGCCTCTCGTCTGAAAGTTTCATATCCATTGAACGGGTTTCGATTGAATGTTGTACGACCGATGTCGGGAATTTCAATTTCAATCTGCTCTTCTTGCAGTCTACAAAGAACTTTTATCTAAAACTTTCCTCGTACGAAAATCTGGTATGTGATAAGAACTATTTAGGCCACAGAATGTTCGCGCATAAAGTTTAGACCATATTAAAACCTTTTTCGCTGGAAGATGGGGGATGGGTATAAAGCAAGATCATTTTTATCTCCTAAATGTTTGATGTAAAATAGTGCTGAACACAGGACTGATTACAAGGGAGTTTACTGTGATGGTCACAAATAATTTTATTAACCAAGAGTGTTAACCTCACGGGAATAATGCTGGATCGAATTTTGGTGTGAAGGTGACAAAACTAAGATTCCTGGTACATCATCACAGTCAGGTTGCTTCCACTTTTACAAGTAGGGTCTATACTTTTTTCTAATTTCTGTTTGTAATATTTATTGTTCAAAATAGATGTCACACACTCATGAATCCTGAAGTGCAGTGTTCTTCTGCATCTCTGGAGATCTAATAAATTCGACACAAGAAACTTCGAGTTTTGCATTAGCAGTTTCAACGACCTTGAACCTCGGCTTTAGGTTTGACGGTTTGTCCCATGATAGACGTTGTTGTAAAGTGTGTCAAAGAAGACTGTACTCAATGTCAAGTACCAAATTTTGTGCAATGACCTTTATGAAGCGGCTGATACAAGTTTTATTTGTGTCCTATGTAGAAGTTACAGCTGACTCCCAGGAAACGACGTGAAATTAGATTTCTTTTAGTGTGGAAGTTACGGGCCTGTTGAATCATGTTAGACTGTTAAGTACGAGTTACATTTATATTCAAATTATACGAGTTTTAGTCTACAATATGACATCTTTTTATCTGTCATTTGGCTACCGACGTGCCGGATAAGCTGCTGTCTCCGTTTTTATGATTGAGTTACATGTGTATGTTCACTCTACGAACTGAGTGAAAAACAACACATCATAACACGGATTATAGCAAGTACACAAATTTATCATACCAGTAAAAACATGCTGTTGTTACATGTAGGATAAAAGTTGTGTATACACTGTAATCCTACTTCTTTTCTTTGTATACGTATACTTGAATATAATGGGGATGTTCTGTCCAAAAAATTAAAATAAAATTCGTAACAAAATTGCTTGCTTGTGCTTATTTTGTGGTTTGCGAATAACAGAAACAAGAAGGATGCAACTTAACAGAATTACTGGAGAATAATTTCTAACGCAACTACTTTCAAATGAAAAGGGATTAACGATGGTAGACACAATAGGATGGCGTGAGAACGTGTTTCCATAAACAATTGACGTCTTGAAAGGAACCGCTAACGTGTTAGTGTGTAACATTCCTGGAATCGTTACTAGATGCACAGTGACGTCAGAACATCTTTTTGATAAAAATAGCGTCTGATAAATTTATTGCTCCGTGATGCAGACATTATTAGCTATTCTGTATGGTACACTGCACCTTCACCGACTTGCCAAAACCATCGGGGGTCGTGACAGCCGCCACCAGACAGACAGTCCAACCCGATATCTCCCGCCAAGCACTGTACTGAGACATTTGACCAAGTGTATGACGACGTTTGATTAAAATCAAAAGTTATCTGGTTGCTGTTCCACTTGGGCTTACAGAAGAGAATGACGCATGGATTTGCATATGGTGTGTACGTTTTATTCTGTCTCTGAGCACGGCAACTTTATCGTACAAAAAGGTCTGCATTCACCGGGTCATTTCATGACAGCTACCATAATCAGTTGCGAGATAAAAGGGACATTCTGTAGATTCAAGGCCATTATCTGGGAATTAATCACTGCACATTAGACGGTTGTCTATTTTATTGTTAGGAGACCCGCATAATTCTTTTATTTTTTTAATACTATCAGCAAAATCTACATAAAGGTACTTCAACATTGTGTATTCTATTCACGTCTGGATTCATCTGACTCAGGATGGGATAGGTGCCCACTATCTGAATGAGGAAAGTTCACGTTCTGTAAAAGTGCGGGGATTTCTGATGAATGACTGTGAGATCCTAAATAAAGACTGCACAGTGCAGTTGATTACATGTGTAAGTGAAATAATTCATTTGCGTGTCCACTCGTACTGTAACTCTCTGTGGGCTTACATTAAATCTTGCCATTTCACTTCTTGCAGTTCTGGTGCGAGAAAATAAGTTATTTGAATGACTGTAATTTATTAGCATGTAGGAAGGTGGTGCCGAGTGATTGGTGGATGACATTGTATCGTTCCAGCTCTTATGGGAAGGATTTACGGATTTGGCCCTTCACTTTGAATACCTTGGATGCGATTAAAGAATCTGAATCAAAAGTACTTTTCCACTCCGTCAACACAACATTATTAGTAAATAATCCTTCCTGTTTACAATATTAGGTACACGTTTCTTCTTTTAGTAAAACCATCCTCAGTGTAACCACCATAAAAACGCAAAGGTAAAAAAGTTAAATTATGTTGACTTGTATGTCTCATATGTTTGTACGTTATAACAAACTGCTATAAGATGTGAGGTCTCACCGCCACTCTGTTTTTATGTATGATGTAATGTTACTTTTATATATTTACACATTTATCGTGGTTAGCATGAGGATGGCTTCACCAAATAGCCGAATCCTGTAGCCAGTATTGTAAACAGGAAGGATTGTTTACTAATAAAATTGTGTTGACGGAGTGGAAAAGTACTGTTGATTCAATTAGGAAACTCAAAGGAGTGCCACATACCAAGATCATTAAAGGCTCCTTAATTTGTTTTTGGAAAATAATGTTAGTAACATCTGATAACGAAGATACATTTTTACAGCATACAGGATTTTTGAATTGATGTAATAAAATGTTTTGTTTTATTTATTTATAGTGTATGTAATGCCACTATCGGTAGCTCAGACTGTATGATGTCGAGTGGCATGGAATGAATGGGGAAAGAGTGGGAAGGAAGCGATCGTGGTACAGTCTGAGGCAGTTCCCTGTCTTGTTCTTAGAGCGACTGGTGAGAACAATGGAAACCTCCGGATAGTTATGTTACTGCCGAGATTCGAACCGGACACCACCTGGATGTAGGTCAGACACGTTATCGCTTGAGTCAACTTGTGTGTTTGTAAATGGCTAACGAACGTACAAGTGACGGAACTGCATCATAAGAATGTTCCTACTTTTCACTCGTTACAAGAGGAGCACGGGTTGCGTAGTTGTTACTGTGCCTATGGGCAAGGCGACCCCGGTTTCGATTCCCGGCACGGGATATTTTTCTCTTCTCCAAAACCTCCGGAGCCCATCCAGCCTATTCAGTGGGTGTCGAGAGTAAAGCGGCCAGGGTGTGAAGTTGACCACTCACCTTTCACCTCATGCACAGGGACAATTATACCATTGCTGCCATTAGGTCTGCGTGTTCCAAGGGCACACTTGCGTCATAGAGTGCACTTGCCTGTTTCCGTAAGACAAGGAAATCCCCAGCAGGGTGACTGATCAGCAAAGTATTGAAAAGAAACTGGTCAAACCGCTTTAATCTTGACTGTGGCAGCAGTTTCATTACCTCCACCAGAACACATCATTGACTCAGGAATGACTACTCCGAAACCACTTCACGGCAGAACCACAGAACAGCTGACTTGAGTGATGAGGTCAGCGAGTTTTTCTATCTTGTCTGTTGCCATAGCGACAGCTGTCAAGTATGAATTGCATGACGTATGTCTTTATTCTGGTTTTGAGAAAAGATATTCTCATAAACTACAGTGTTACGCAGTAGTCGGCTAGAAAGTCCCTCAAGGGTTACCCAAGTACCTTAATAACGGAGACTGATGTTAACATTCTTCGCCTGTTCCTGTAGCGGTCTGTGACGCACAGTATTGTGCCACTGAAACAATGCAGGGTAGCGGGTTCGAATTCGTAGCGGGACACGGATTCGTATCGATCTTTATCTGTGTTGACTTATGATTTTTGCAACGGCATATTTCCTGCCCAATGTGTCGTATCGTTTGTCTTAATAAGACTATAAATCTCTGCAACAGAGAAGCCCGAAGCTCGATTCGTTCTGAACCGCTAAGAAGAAGACGGAAAAAAAGGTGAAAGTGAGAACAGGAATGAGAATGTATCTTGATTCTAGCAGCAACTGTTCCCACGTTTCAGATCTTTTACAGTTTTTTCCTTGGTTTTCATTCATAACCTACCTACATTTTCCGTGTAACTTCGAATTGAAATTCAAAATAGTCAATATGTGTATAATTCTGTATCTTTTTAGCTCATTATTTCTTCTTGCACGTTAAATTGTCGATCGAATTAAATGGATTTTAAATCGATCTACTTCTAACTTCACAACCCGGATGTTTTACCCCCGGGAAGGAACCCGGGCACCCATTGATTAGGAGTCTGTGTGAACCCCAAAGCCGGTCTGGACGTTTTTGGATAAAATAAAAATCTCTTGCCTCTGCTGGCATTTGAACCCCGAATCTTCCAGCCAAGTCACTATGCAGGCTACCCTATTCTAGTTCACTACTGATCTTTGCAGATCTCGAAATTTATTCACATGTTCCCACTGGTCGCTCTCCTGAGCAACACGAATGTAATCCACATCCCAATATCCAAATTCTATCAGATACAGTTTAATTATATTCTTCCAGCTACGCCCGTGTACATCAATTGAGCTATTTCCTTTTGGTTTTCCAAACCAAAATTGTGTACATTTTGTTCCTAACTTGAACATAAACAGTTTTCCAATTTTTTTGTGTTACAAAGAAAGCTGCTTCTTAAGTTTGCATTCGCCGGCGTATTAAATTTCGTAATTACAGAAATTTGCCCATGAGAGGCTGAATACAGCTTGGAGTTCGACGTGCAAACAAGTTTCAAGATTGTCATCGTTCGAACGCATAGAGAAATGACGGGAACCAAAAATACACATGAGTAATAGCTCTGAGTAGGCAGTGGCTTTGTGTAGAATGTACAGTTGCATGTTAGTCATACAAAATCAGCACAGCTCAACTGTCACGACATTCGGTGTTCGAAGTAGCGTCATAATCGACTAAAAATCTTGAGGATTTTACTGACCACTACACTGTTCCAAAAAGCGAAATTCTCTGCCTTCCATTCCTTAAACCTCGTAGCAAACGAAGAAAACAATCTGTTTTTCGAGACAACCTTGGGTTATACTTGTCTTCGGAGCTTGTTAACACGTGATAATGATTTTCTTACACATTCGTTTTACGAAATGCAAACACGTCTGAAGTCTTCCCACCTTACCCCCTCCCCCAGCATGACAGACTACAGAACAAATTAACTACCTTAGAACTGCGCTCGTTTGCGTTATTACGCAGCGAGTAGTGGTAATTTCTTACCGACGTTTCGGGACAACATATCGGTCCCATCCTCAGTTTTTTGGATTCTTGAACCCTGATGACAGGACCTATATGTTGTTCCGAAACGTCGGTAAAAATTACCACTACTCGCTGCATAATAACCCATACGAGCGCAGTTCTCAGCTACTTCGCGGCGGAAGCCTGAATTCAAGCAAATTAACAACCTGCTTACCTAACAAATTCTGTTGCAGCAGTGCCCAGTTTTAACGCTTCTAATATCAATATTCGTCATTGTGCATGATTCTAAGTCAATAAAATAAAGTTCACATCAATTTTACTCTTACCCTCTCGTCTCTGTTTGTCTTATATGCAACTGTTTGTCCAATTTCAGTCAGCCATGACTTTGATTTGACTACACTAAAAGATCAGTCGAATTGTATAAATTAGACAGTTTTTCACTTGTGTTACTTTTCTTAGGTCTAAATATTTCTCTGAGGATTAATTTTTAAATTATATCCGGTAAAAAAATTTTAAAATTATATATTCAAACTTCTGTTTATAGAGAAATTATGTGAAGTCAATTTTGCAGGACATAAGCGACTAGGAAAGTCTCTGAAATCGACCAGTGAAAGAGGCAGTTCATGTGATAAACAGCTGACCATTATCCTGTCTGATAAATTAAGACAGTAAACAAATGAAGTAACCAAAAAATTGCGACTTTTAAAAAAAGAAATTACATAACGTCTGTACTCTATTTGCACAGCGTCTGCAGAGCTTTATAATGAGGCAACGGAAAGAAGTACCAAGGATAGTAGGGAAAGTGTTCGAAGTTCCCACTGTCTTTTTACTGGTGTGTTCCTGTCTAGCCCAGACTAGCCTATATCAACCATCTTAAAACGCTCGTCGCTAGCGAAGTTTATCCTGCTAACATTTCTGTCAAATGCAATGGACGATGACTGTAATATAGGAAAGTACGCCGGTGAGCGAACCATTGTAGGGGGGGGGGGGGGGTGTTCGATCTCATGGGGATTTATTCTATGGCCTAACTCTAGGTTGTAAGTAAAATGGTCACACCGCAGTTCGCACCCAGACGTAACCAGTGCATCTGGATGCAAATAAAATAAAGTTGGCGTAAATGTTTAAAATCCGAACTACAACTGAGACTTAAGTTTAAAGTACCGGTACAGAACAGGGTATTAATCCCCACGACACACACTGCATGCTAATAAATACTATTTGTTTTTACCATGACGCAACGGCCCTAGTGGGCCAAAACCTCCTCATTGTCGAGGATTCGTGATCACCCTCAGACGCACTACACTCGTTAGGACTCCTCTGGTCGAGTGATCAGCCCGACGCAGAGACCTCTATCTGACAACACACATCACTCACAACAGACAGACATCCATGCCCCCTTCGGAATTCGAACCCACAATCCCAGCAAGCGAGCGGCCCCAGACCCACACCTTAGACCGCGTGGCCACTTGGATCGGCAATAAATACTATTAGGTGATCAAATTTAAAATAACGTAGGGTGAGTCGGTTTAGCAGAGATGGAGATTTTACAATTAACTAGCCATATTTACAGGCTAACGTCGCGTCATGCGGCGGGAGACAACGCAGAGTTAAGCGCTTTTACCAGACGATAATAAGACTGCAGATTAAAAACGAATTTTAGACTATGAACTCAACAGATGTGTTGGTGCACTATTTACCGGTATTACTACTTTGTATGACCAGATTACATGCTGAACGACCGAGGATTCGATTCCCCGAAAGGGCAATAGATTTCCGTCTTCTCCAACTCACAGAGCCTCTGGAGCTTACCCAGCTTACTATTAAGTTGATACCGGCTGAACCTTCTCCTCAATAAAGCGACTGGGTCGTAAAATTGACCCCATTTAGTGCCGAGATTAAGAACGACTGGTGCTGTATCTCCACTCCCCCCATACGTATTCTTGCGGTACACAGGGGCCACTTTACATTTACAGTTTTATGTTTCTCTACATCACGCTCCTTTATTAAAAACTCCAGTGTCTCATGCACAGCATCTTCACCAAAGACGCTGCGTAACCCCCGACGTTGTCTAGGCCAGCTGGCATTTACCAACGCGTTTCCAGAGTCAGAATTTGAAAACGCCAAGTAAGTTGTGTAATGGAAAACCATTATAACGTAAATCCTATCAAATAAAGATACTGCATAAAAACTGTACAGCGTCCTCTCCATCTTTTTGTAATTATCTCAAAACCGCAAGTCTTACGGAAAGGGTTTGTCTTATATAAAATATGCTTGTTTCATTTCTGTTGACAACGTTTATTTGAAACGCTTAATCACAGATTAGCATACAGCGAGTTATGCATGAGATGTGCACAGAAGGTAAGGTGACCGTTATCACTGTGCGGTTGTAGCAAAACAGGAATGTGTCGACAGAGCTTAGTGAAATTACCCAATACCAAATTGTTAACAAGACTGACATTTACTTATAACGTATTTTGGGTTTCTGTACTCCTACTTATCCAGCATACATCGCGCATGGCCTTATTATATTGTCGTCTGTGGTCTGTCCGGTTGTACAATATTTCTAAACATTATCTCATAAAGGACATCGGTTTCGGGGAAAAAAAATTATTGAAAATAAAATGTGTGTTTTGATTTTCTCTACAATTTTTGTCCGAAAAATTTCTCGTTCCATGAATTCAGCGAGATATTGTCATAATTGTACACATGTTGCCATGTAAAATACCCGTTATTATTGTCACGTTTTAAGGAAGTTTGAATTTTCTCAACAATTTTCGAAAAATCCTCATATATCATATTTCGTGTAAATCCATCCAGTGGGAGCCGAGTTGTTCCCTGCGGACGGACGGACGGACAAACAGATACGACGAAGCTACTAGTCACTTCTCGCAATTTTGCGAACGCGCCTGAAAATTCCTTTAGCCGTTCTCGAGTCATTACATGTGGTCATACGGACAGGCAGGGCGAAGCTAATAGGACAACTTTTGCAACTTCTATCCTCCTTACTTGCTAAGTATTAATCGTCGCTCATGAGTGAATCGGATTTTAAATATTTCGTTAATACACCGCACAACCAGAAACCAACCCAAACAATTACACAAAATTATGGGGTAAGAACCGAAACTTTAAATACAGGAGGATCATTCTTTTTAAACCACTGACTTATTTGAAGCGATATACACAATTTGTTTTGTAACGGAATATTATTTGTATACTGTGACTGTGAAATCCGGTATCGACTCTCTGGGTACATTAGAAATAGTTAGGTTGCAGCTGAAAATAAGCGAGCCACTGATGTGTGTGTGTGTGTGTGTGTGTGTGTGCTACATTACTGTTTACTGTACTGAAAGTGACACACGAACGTATGAATGGGTTTGCTACTGAAAACCTAGATCCATTCAAAAAGTCTGAATTTATTTCATGAAATTCCTTTTGTATACAGTCCACAGGCCGACCGTGTATTTTCTTAAATAAGTACTGCATTCGCAATAATACCACTATTTATTAAATGTTATCTGATTATCCAAACAAACAAATCCTCGGAGGAATAAATCGACATGTACATGCATTCGATCCGGTGACGTAACGAAATTAAACGAAGCATAATAAATATCCAGAATTAGGTCACCGCATTAAAAATATTCATAATTAATGTCAACAAAGAAGTTTATATTTTGACGTATATATTTCAGTGTTCTGTTTTAAAAAAACCGATAGGCCTTCCAGTTTAGTTGTCAATATAATTATTTCGATTTCCGAGGGATGTCGGCCTGCAATATCGGCGTCTATCCTGCCGACCTGATTGACGTCCTCTCATTCAACGCTGTGCTTCTAGCCCGTTTCAAGAAAGGAACAAACCTGGATACGTTATTACTCAGTTATTAACGTTTACTCTAATAAGGACTTACCTTATGTCATGATCAGTCTTTACTCTTTTTGATTCAGATTCTTTTACTTTTTCGTAGAGTTGACGCCACATGTCTTCTTCCATCTTGAAAGGGAGTGTTCGCTTTGCAACAGGAAAATAAGGCGGAGGGCGGAGTAAACTCGGATCAATCACGCGACAAAATAGAACAGCTATAAGCTTTGATCAGCGGCAACCATTTACCCACATTTCGTAGCACAATCCAGCGTGTCACTTTTGTCTATGCACTGACCGAACTACGTGTGATATGGTTCCTTTTAAAAGCAATTGTAATGACAACTGCAAAGGGCAGAACACGAGGTCGTCTACCGTGGTCTATTATTAGTCGATTTACTGGCGACTGCTTGCTATGGCGGTTTATCTATCAATGCTCAGTTCCAACAGCTTTGCATTGCACTTTTCCCTCTGGATGACAGTACTAATCGTACCGTCTTGTGCAAGGCCGTTACGCTTACTCTCTTTATGCCGACACTCTCCCTTCTCCCACGAACTCCCACGCTGCAAGCTGAGAATTGCATTTGTCATACAGGACGTGTATGGAAGTTGGACAACCCCACCTTACAATTGCGACCGCAACGAGGCAATACCAACGAGAGAAGTGTTTTATTTAACTATGCTGTCAGTTGTTAAGATTATGTAGCATCTGTAATAGCTGAATGAGATATGAGTGCGGAGCGCTGGTGGTTTGATACTGACAGGCCAAAGCCGAAATACTCGGAGAACAGCCTGTCGCAGTACCAATTTGTCCACCATAAACACCACATGGGCTGGCATGGGATAATGCCTGGGCTATAGCGGTAAATTGTAACAATAAAAATGTTTTTTAGAGATACAAATTTTTTATCTTGTTTATTTTATCAGATGTTAGAATACAAAATTGATGGATAGACATTGAAGCGGTGTTTAGCAACTAAAATATGCATGACTTCAAGCTTTTGCCGCGAAGCAGATAAAAACTGCGCTTTTCTGGGCTACTTGCTGCGTAGTAGCGCAGAAGAGTGCACTTCTCGTCCAGAACATCTTCAGCGCCATGAAAAGGAAATTCAGGTTGCTTGAGGAGGAGAGGAAGTTGAGATTGACGTCAGAAGACTACAATCTACATCATCACCGCTGTAAAACCTTCAAATCTCATAGAGGAACTAGTTTTCACGGAATTTAAGAAGGACGGGGAAAATTAGTAATGAAAGGAACGGCATTTTATGTAAACAAAACAACTGATTCATGCAATTACGTAATAAAAAAAGTAGTTTTTGTGATCGATTTTTCAAGGAGCGCTTGGAATTAAACCCTAGGTGAACTACTAGTAATTAACTAACTCCATGGAAAAGGCTGCTTTTTGAGTAACTGATAGTCGCTCAGTTTGTCAATAAACTCCCCCTGTTCTGTAGAGCCGGGAGTTTTGTTAACCCCTTTATCCTGTCACTGTCACATATGCAATCCAAACCCTCACGCCTCATTTCTTTGCGGTTCGTCTAAGTATGACCGGCCCATACAGGCCTACGTATCCAATGTTATTTCATTCCTTGGGTTTGCCACGTAAAATACGCTGCGTTTTAAGAGTGAAAATTGTGTTAGATGTAAACAGTGCCTTTTTGGTACGTGTAAAAGGAATCGATACCAACTCCTTGACAGAAGAAGAAGAAGAAAAAAAAAAGAACAACAATAACAACAAGAAAAAGAAGAACAAGGTAAATTGGAACAAGTACAAGAGGAAGAAGAAGAAGAAGAAGAGGTGCCGGTACTCACTCCTTGACAACAGATGACGGTGAAAGTGCACCTTGTTTGCCTATTAAAAATAATGAAGAAATCTTTCTTCTTCGTACTGCAATAATATCGTTGGGATAAAAACAGCAACAAGTAAGATTATTTTTCTCGAGTTTCTAATTTATAATACGTGTATTCATAATATGCGCCACCGCCAGTAAAGGTGTCTTTACGCCGTACCGTTGCGTACTTTCACTGGAAAAGCATTGGATATAAATATAAATAAAGGCGGACTTACAAGATCTTAAGAGATGTATTTGGGTTTATGAACAAAACTTTGCTAAGGAGACTAGGCTACAGACTTGTCAACTGAAAAATCGGCGGATTCTCGGTAGAGGCAAGAGGCTTTTCTTTCCTGCATAACATCCGTACTTCCTCATATTGAGGGAGGAACGAAGGCTGAGGGTGTTTGAAAATAGGGTGCTGAGGAGAATAGTTGGGTCTAAGAGGGACGAGCTAATAGGGGAGTGGAGAAAACTAGATAATAAGGAGCTTAATATCTGTACTGCTCACTCAGTATTATTCGGGCGATAAAACCGAGAAGAATGACATGGCCCGGGCATGCAGCACGTATGGGGGAGAGGAGAGGTGTATACAGGATTTTGATGGGGAAACATGAGGGAAAGAGACCACTTGGAAGACCAAAACTGAGATGGGAGGATAA
>Ga0123352_10003487_pt1 | contig 22762 bp, 7 predicted proteins | sample TergutLab28metaG_FD_89700 | JGI IMG/M metagenome (GOLD analysis project Ga0123352, IMG submission 89700) | Labiotermes labralis P1 segment gut microbial communities from Petit-Saut dam, French Guiana - Lab288 P1 | ecosystem: Host-associated > Arthropoda: Insects > Digestive system > Gut ...
TGTGTGGGTTGGGTCTGTGATAGGGGATTTGACAGAGAGAATAGTTCAAACTTATTTCTATACCACTGTGTGATATATATATATATATATATATATATATATATATATATATATATATGTATATATCACGCAGTGGCATAGAAGTAAGTTTGAACTATTCTATCTGTGACATCGCCTATTAAAGTCCCAACCCCGACAAAGGCAGTCTTTTATTCTGTTTTTCCGCAGTCCGTTCAGGCAAACGCTGTTGTAGTTGCTGTACTAAGTCACCACCCTTACCTTCGAAACACGTTCAGTTTACAACTCATCAATCGTCTTGCCATTCGTTGCTGTAAACTTAGATTGCAAAGTGGCTAATCACTATATCATCATATCATAATCATAATCATCATCATAATGTAGCTGGCAAGGTTTTAGGCCTCGTGACCTGTTGCGATCCAATTAACATTAAAGAAATCTTCTGAGGTGTCGTCCTTGGCTTCGTTTCCCACGTGGTTGATAGTGAAGTTTCGCAGTCTGTCTCTGTTCATTCGCAGAACATTTCGTACCCATTTGTGTCTGTTATTTTGAATTTTCTTTAAACTGCGTTAATTTTAAGTTCTGATAAAATATATTCATTAGTCTTGTAATCTTTCCATGTGTAGTTTGCCCTTATTCTCATACATTTCATTTCTGTTGACAGTATCTTCAATTATCTTGTGCTCGTAATTGCCCAAATTTTGCATCTTATTACAAAGCAGGTCACATAAAAGTGTTGTATATTTTCAGTCTAGCGTGGTTTTGAACTTGATAGGGTGTTAAAGTTCTGTTAATAACTTCTGTTTCTGGATAAATTGGATATTTTAACAGTAATATCTTTATCATTATGGTGTGAAATAGAGCAACCTGTCCGAGATGCACCCGGCTCTTACAGACAAGACTTTGAGAACCGAGACACGACGGTATAATCTTTTCATCTGATATGGAGGAAATGCCTGAATATAACCAGGCTGTCTGGAGGCGGAAAGGTAGCAAACCTACCATCAGACTTACCTGTCAAGAGACTAGTAATTCCTTAAGGGGAAATTATGAATAATTGCAAGTTCCAAATTTTGAACCACTACAATTTATGTACATGTACGGCGTTTCGGAAATTGATCCTTCGCCCGTATTTTTAACAGATTTTCATTAGATCGGTGGTTCTCTTTGGGGGGGGGGGGTCTACAGCAGTGAACGAGAATATATATTTGCATTGCACTGTATTATTAGGTAAGCATTTTTTTTAAATTTTGTACTATTTACTTATCAGAAAACCAGGCCGCGACGCGGTCCCTGTCGTTAGTTTTCCATTTCATCTCAGTGTAAGTTTATTCCTATAAAATTGTGTTGTCTTTGGTTTTGACACCGCTCTGCGGAACTGAACCTAAAAATTAATACATTTTTAAGAGTTTTAAAATAAATAAATACGTAAATAATTTCTTTTCAATACAGTATATCTAGGCAGAACCTGATCTAAAAACAGGCGTTCTCGCTAGCATGTTAAGTAAATAAATAGATAAATAAATAAGCATATATATGTAGCAAAAGAAACAAACGATTCAAAAACAGCGCCCAAGGTTTTTAATTTCTCTTTTCATTGGATGGAAATACTTTTCCATTCTTTTCCACCATTCAAAAACAGAAGAAAATGTAGATCTGGAAATGTTTTCGTTGTTTCTTCCCCTACTTTCCGCTGAGACAATGATAATAGACCTGGTGATGGCAAATAACTCCCTCCCACAAATGATATACCAAGGTTATTTTTTCCCCTAAACTTGAAGTGGTAGCAATGTTGGATCACAGCAAATGGCAGTACCCTGAGGATGTCGGTCTCCTTGGTTCTTGTTCAAATAATGTGTAAATTATATGTATTGAAGTTTTCGTAGTCAAGCTAAGTGAACAAAGAGATGGTGAAGATGATGATGACGACGACGAAAATAATGATGACGTAGGAAAAAAGCTAGCAGTAAAATTTAAAAAAAGGGTTACAAAAGCAGCATTTCAACAGCTCACGTCATTTCTTTTCCATGAATTTTACAACAGCGTAACCCGACGTCAGTGATTCCAACAAGCGAAAAGACATGACATGCAGTCAGTTCGGGTCATACTGAGCCACGTGCGTCACAAGAGAGATAGCGTAGAACATTCGGTTTTTTAATAAAAGAGAGAGATAAAACATTTAATGTGTTTTAAATCGTGGATTGAAGTTCTCCTTCTAGGTTTAGTTTCCCGTCGGGTGTTTTGGTTTAGTGTTTGATGAAAGGCAAAAAGAGAGTAGGGGTGTAAAATAAATCTTTGTTATACACGTAAAGCAGAAATTGCGTAGAGGAGGAAACTTGCATAAGCAACTCTTTCCAGGTTTCCGTGAAATGCAATAATGTAGAGCAATAGCCCCAAGGCCAATATACACTCTCATCCTATCGTTAATTTAATATAAAATAAGCCATGTTCGAACTATTGCCATGTTCGTTACCCCTCCTGCACGTTAGCCCAGCGTTAATGTTATCTGAACGGCAGCCTATCTGTGTTCTGTTGACACAAGAAAGTTATATTGACTTACCCATATTGTGATAACGCCATATTCTGATACCTCTCTAATTACTCTGCACTGTCTGCCGACTAGTAGCAACTTAATTAGTTGTGAACACATTGTCGAGCTCTTCAATTGAGATGGTGTGTTGATGCCTCCGGCCTTTCCTAAATCACGGAACTTTTCAAAATATTTTATACTGTAATCTATTGCAGAAGTTTCAGAGTCTCGATCTAGGCTTAAACACGTGATAATTGCTGTCGTAATGTGGTGCGTGTTACAATAAGGATGTGTGAATGTAACTGTTGTCTTGAGGATCAGCTGCCTTGTGCTTTTAGGTAACGGTGTGAAAATGTAAGTTTATCTTGAAATGAAACCGTGATATGAGGCAGCGGCCATGACACATCAACAGCAGACGTTGCTGCCGTGTAGCTGGAGGTATGGTTCTCTACCATTTAATAGCGTGTCTATGGGTAATCGGATCCCGACATTTCGAGGCACCTAACGTTCAATCGTCAGATTGTTGTACGTCTAGAAGATGTTTCGAAGCAACGTGTTGTCCTCATTTTAAATGACTCTAGGTCCTAGAAGATGTTTCGAAGCAATGTTATCCAGTTCTTTAAATGGCTCTAGGTTCTAGAAGATGTTTCGAAGCAACGTGTTATCTTCATCTTTAGATGGCTCTAGGTCCTAGAAGGCGTTTCGAAATAACGTGTTATCCTCATTTTTAAATGGTTCTAGGTCCTAGAAGATGTTTCGAAGCAACGTGTTATCCTTATCTTGAAAGGGCTCTAGGTTCTAGAAGGTGTTTCGAAGCAACGTGTTATAGTAATCTTGAAAGGGTTCTAGGTTCTAGAAGATGTTTCGAAGCAACGTGTTATCCTCATCTTGAAAGGGCTCTAGGTCCTAGAAGATGTTTCAAGACAACGTGTTGTACCAATCTTCCAATGCTAAGATCTGTGTGCTCGTGAAAATGAGGAGAGTGCGTGGATCGCAACGTCGGAATCCGATTACCCATCGACGCAGCGTCACGAAACAGGAGATCGGAATCCTCAACCAGACGGCTGCGAAAACTTGTTTGTTGTGACTGCAAATTGGCGAGAGAAAAATCCTGAGGAGACCTGGTCAAGTTTCAGTGAGGTTTGTTACAGGAACACTACCGAGGAGGCGGGTTTTGCTTCATCTCATGATTCGTCTTATGTGTGAAGAGGTGACAAAAATACCATGAATAACTGCCATCAGAGTACATTTCACTGGTAAATCGTGTAGACGATGTGGACACTACAAACAGGCCAGCGAAACTCGTGATTAGCGTATAGCTTGTATTACAGACTTTGTATAGCTGTACGTGGTATTGACAAGGACTAATTCAAATATACATAACTGTGGAAACGTTTGTTTTTTGATAATTTACCCTTTACTTCAGCAAATATCGAGGAGTAAATGCGTAAACCCATACATCTGCTCCACTGTAAATTACGATTTATATGCCTGGGTCCCTTCTGGACAGAAAATGGCACCTCTGCTGAATTCAGGCACAGTTTTTATTAAATTGTTGAACCGGAAGAGGCTAAACAAACTACACCTATACAGTCTAACATAACACAGATTTATTTTAATTAAAATTGTTACCCTTGCATGTATGCTGCATGTTTCGGCCTGTACTTAGACCATACTCAGGCATGTCAATACAAAAAGTTGTAAGGTTTTTGTATTGACATGCTTAAGTCTGTAATAAGAAGCCTACCCAAAAGACAACATTAAATTCTTTCCTATGCAGCTGAAATGGAGAAAAGGACGAAGACGGCATAGAGGCTGACAACCGACGTTCATTAAACGGCCAGTTCGTTGAACTTTATTCCTCCATCTAACCACTGATGCTGCCGTTAGTAATAATGATGTAAGCGTGCTATGGGGTCAAAGACTTTGTCCCATACTTCACACCACACACTGGTCCGTTGAGATCGCAGGGTCAAATTAATCTTTCCTTATGAGCCTAGAGCCATCCTTGTATTACCCATATCTAAATGAAGCCAGCGGCGGAGAAAGATTTTTATATGTTTGGGGTAGGCAGAATTCACGCTCCACCCTTTTCTACCCCATTATCTTCTATGTCGATAACTGTTTAGTTTCAGCGGGACCGCCATTCGGTTACCAAGCTATTGTTATTTGCTTTCCCCACTTGTTTTATTTTATTTACACTGTAAATTATTTGTTACTGGAAAGTATATGAATATTACATTTACATTCTCTAACTAATTCTGGGGTTGGACAGCCTGAAAGTGCAACATCGGTGATGACAAAATCCACTATTCCACATGAGTGAGCCGTTTCCATGAAGTTTTTCCGTCAGATACACTTTCTTTTTCTTCCGTCATTTCTTCTGTAGCTTCATGAATGTTCAGCATCAAATTATGTAAATATTTCTTCTCTTCCACAATCTAGCCACATGACATTCCTGTTGTTGCCTCCCAAATTTCACTGTCCTAATAATGTTAGTGGCTTTTATAAATAATGAGATTCTTCGTCGGTTTGGAATTCGTGGGTCCAAACGTTTTCTGATCACGGCTTCATCGAGCACCTGTAATGCATATTTTTCCCTAAAATTAAGATACCTTGTTTAACAGCCATAAAGAATGAATGACAAAATTATCACTTTGCTTATCATGATGAAGTTTTCTGTATTAAATGATGAATTATAACTTATGGATTTTTAAAATTTGGGATAGGTTCTAGGAGGAAATTATTTGACTCTGTTTCTTAGAACATAAATGTACCATAAACATATTTATTTCATTTCTTGCTATTTTTGACGAGAGTGCAAGCGAAAAGGTTCGCGAAATGCCAAAGCGAGCATCCACGTAAAAAACACCTTCTAATTCCTAAAGAACAGTAACTTAATTCACAACTACGCCTTTCTTTAGTGTCCACTGCAAGTTATGACCGCAGGCTTATTTTTCATACTTTAACAAGTCTCATTCTAGAAACGCGAGACATCAACGTCCTTAGTAGAGATGAGTCACATAAATGAGTTAATTACTCATGCCAGACAAGTCGGTTATAGAATTTAATTTCAGGAAAGGTCTTTGGTCTCTAGCAGGAAGCCTATCGTGTAATGACAGATCATGAGAGCCGTAAAACTCTCATTCGCTTGGGTGGGAGCCAATATAGGTAGGCCTGGTGACTGCCAAATTACGACAAGAATATTAACTTTCGGATCCTCAGTGACTCCTTCCACATGATCACGTACATGAGTAGAGTCTTTAAGGGTGTCGTTTAAGATGTTCGCACTCAGAAATCCTTTTTATAGGGACATCAAGTGGGTGAGAAAATTCTCTTCACTGTATAAGTGTCATCTTATTGGATGAAATCTCACGAGCTGGAAGCCAAAGTCGTTTTCCAAGGATATGTGTTAATAAGAAATAGTAAATGGTAGGAAATGGAGGAGTAGACTGGTCACTTTCTGACTCTCGAAACAGTAATTTGACTCCCAACAAATATGAAGCATGCGGGAACTAAAAAGAACAAGCGTGAAATGTCATCAAGTCGGGTGTAATGGCAAAGTATCTTCATCGTGTATCACGTACCGACCTCACATGGGAAAGATAATTTTCTCATAAAGTGCAAGAAAATTCTTGGGCAGCTAGTAATGTCTTAAAGGAGAGAAGTCTTGCGTGGAGGGATTTTATGGAGACATGTGTATATATATGTATGTATGCACGTGTGTGTGTGCAGTATCGTAGCAATACATGGGCTTGTGTGTTTCTGCTTACCGATGAAGAACGATCTTAACTGTGAAACTAAAAATTCTCACATGATGCTGAGGCGGATTAAATATTACTGGGATTGTATATGAAATACCCACGTTTCGAAGGAGACTGTTCTTCAGGGTCCACGGAGCCCAAGAAGACTTTGTATTTTTTGGGGGGGTTCTTTAATTAATTTTCCCTTCTGCCGCAAGGGGCGGAATTGTTGCTGGATTACCTACCACTCCACTTTATGTATTGTCAAAGCGAAGAAAATTCGAAATCAGGTTTCGATCGCGAGCCTATATAAAGGACAGGGCCGTGTAGCGTAATCGGCATAGCGATTGGCTACGGGCTGGACGGTCCTGGGATCGAATCCCAGTGGGGTCGAGATTTTCTGCACGTGTCCAGACCGGCCCTGGGGCCCACCCAGCCTCCCGTACAATGGGCACCGGGTCTTTCGCGGGGGTAAAGAGCGGCCGGGGAGTGACGCTGACCCATCACCCCCTTCCAATGCCGTGGTCAAGAAAAAGTAGTGCTATACCTCTACTCCCTCTCTGGGCCACACGACCTGTAGAGAGTCTCAATCCCTGTACAAGGGTGCACTTTACCTTTTACTTTACTATATAAAGGACATATAGTGAAGTTGAAAGTCACCACATGTGGTAAAGAGGAACACAAAGCAAGAGTGGAAAGAGTATAATTCTAAAAAGATCTTAGGCCAGTTTGTTTCGGATGTTATTTGGTTATTCTGCAGGACATTTCTAGGGGAGGGTTTTCTGCCCGTCCAAGCAAAGGTCACATAGTGCTTTAAACAGACCATTGTATTCTGTCGCTGTATCTTCACTTGATGAAGACTAATATTAATAAGTCCTCATACAAGGAGGCTGCCTTTGTGAAAATCACGGAGCGAGAAGCGCAAGAACCTTTCTTTCGCAGCAGAATTAAATGAAGACTGCCTGCAACATTTTCCCGTTTCGTTGGACGCTCTACAAACAATCTATTTGGAAGAGAATATTTAAATGTCTAACAACCACCGAATTTACAAAAAACGAAAACACTTATATAGGGGAAAATTTGTAGACAATTATGTTTTTATTCTAACAGATTTGATGGTGTCCAAGAAGCTAAACGCACATTGCTGGAAAACAAATTGACACTTTCTACAAAAAAGTGAACTAATATTCTTTATACGAGTATAAAAGTCTGCATGTTGTATTTTTACTAATGCCAATATGTGGGAGTTAATTTTCAGATAAAACAATAATATTTTACCAGCTAGGCCTAGTATATGGGATTGTGTTGTCAGTGTATTGTCATGTCCATGGGCTGGACGACTAAAATTCGATTCCCGTTAGAGGCTGGGATTATCGTTTTCACTGTCGCTTACAGCCCGGCTGTCCACAACGTGTATCCAGCAGATAGCTGACATTCTTGTAAAATGAGACGATAGGGGCGTGAAGTTCTTCAGAGTATTCCATTTAATGAATTAGCACATATGTAGAAACAGGCCTTTACCTGCACTTAAAGGTAAACCTTGACGACCTGATTATTGCTAAAATGGAGGGAAAAGTTTTTACTCGGTAGGGTTTTGGTTATAACGTAGCCTTAAATCCAAGTTTTTAAAAGTTTTTTTAAAACAAATATTCCACAGGCTGAAGATGCAGAACCCTGCTTTATCTTCTGTTGGATGTGTATTTGTGATTTTTAAATTCCTTGAAAATGGGTTTGGTGAAATTCTGCTATCTCGTTACAGTTGGCGGATATTAAACCACTTGAGGAACACAGTAGGCTGCAGCACAGTAAAGAAAATGCGGATAGAATTATAGGATGACTTACAACTGACGCTGAAGTGATGTAATTTAATGTTTATGATTTTGAACGCTGAAAATGAAATATAGCTGCTTGCCACAGCGAGCTGGTTCACGATAAATTCTACGGGAGGGGTGCAAAAGCAGGAGAGTAGTTATATACAGCGAAAAGTAATGTGTTACCCCTTATCTGTTGAGCTATAGAAGGTGTTTAGTGTTGAAGGTTGGAGTAATTAATGGACTGAAATGTTTCGAGTAAATGGAGGCCAAATATGTGTCCCCTTTTCTTTGTACGAGAGCTAATGATTCTATGCCCTTACTGAAGTGTAGTTATGCTGTATTTTCTGTCCTTATGGTTGGGGTTCTCGCTTGGATATTTTACAGTTTATAAATTAAAATGTACATTATTCATACAGTACTTTATGGTACATTTACTCTTCACGTTACTGAGAGTGGTTTCAGACAGGGAAAATATGTATCAAATAGCAGGAACAGAAGGGGAAATCGCTGGCCTTCAGAATTGAAGCTAAGATCGTGGTTGAGAGAACAGAGTCGGAGCAGGAATGTAAATGTGTGTCCATGTACATACGATTTACTGCTCTTGCATATTTAAAATTAATAATATTTTTTCCCCGGAAGTAAATCGGCTGGAGCGTGTCGTTTACCACCCACCCGCTTATAGCTTCAAGTTTGAAGAAATTGTAAAGCTATACCTCTGCTCGCCCCTGGGCCTTTTGGGCCTGTTCTATAGTGACCTTTACCTTTCAAATTTGTCATATTTTTTTCTGTGTATTCCATTTCGTATCGCCTCTTTTAACAAACCGTAAAACAAAATGATTCCTTTAAAATCATAAATAGTATGATGATGATGATGATGATGATAATCACGTATATAGTGAAAATTCAGGTCCTAAGATTTCTTGGCTTCAATTGCAAGGCATTCCTGGTTTTTCATCTTTCTTTAGTTCGTTCCATATCGGTCGTCCCCGAGATTACTACAGAAAAGTTAGCTTCAGCAGAAGATGTCCTTCCATTTGTTTCTTACGATCTCTCCATTTCTTCTGATACTATTTTATATCTACTAATATACTGTTTGCGTTTAATATGTGGTGGATGTCAGCGCCTTTTTTAGCGGCCACTGCTGCTAGACCTAACAATGATCGTTTGGGATCTCATTTGCGCAGCTTCCCATTTCAGGTTTTCTGTCTTATATTTACCCCAAATTAATACATTTTTTCTGAAATAAAACAGTCATTCCGATACACTGCGTATTCAAATTTAAAATTATTTTAGTGATGCTGGTCCCTTCCCCCCTGTATAATTGGCTGTATTTTAAGACATTACGTACTTTACCAAAGAAATAATAATTTCGAGTTTTACCATGAATGGAAGAAAATTGTGACCAACTAGGCCGGTAAATTTTTTACATGAAATTGATCACTTATTGCATAAAATTGCCTAAACTAAAGTGCAGGCTGCACATGCTCTGATAAGCTGATTATTCAAAACGTGTTTTTGTAGCGTGTGAGTCTGTACACGGAAGAAAATAGAAAACTCATCTGCACTTCAAATTTAGAGCCACATTAAAACAATTCGTGAAAAGCTGTATATTATTTCACATGCAAGGAGAATTTTCATTTATAAATTGGCAAATATGCGTTAAATTGGTTACTTAGCCTTGATTAACTTCTTTGGATGTACATGTTCCAGGTTCAGTGAATTGTAACACCATGTAAATGAGATTCCATTCGATTGCTTCAATGGTAAAGTAAATTGAAGGGGGGGGGGGTTTGCACTGCTGCTTCATTAGCGCATCCCCATGCTGGCTTCATTACCCACACGCTATAAACGGCCCAGACAAATTTTACATAAAATGTAGACCTGTGTAATTGTCGAAAATACATCCATATGCATTCATTTGCGTATACAATCGATTGCAGCAGTTGTCATTGTGTTAGGTTACTGATTTTGTAAGCGGCGTATAGAATTAATTTTCATACATTGACAGTCTATAGCTACTGACATGAAGCTGCTATGCCATACTTAGGACAAGAAGCTTCCATTTGTTTATTTAATGACACTGTCACTAGCTTGGACTACACCTTTGAATTTCAGTATGATACGAGGATAATGAATTAGGTGTAAAGTGGAAGGAGGTTACCATAGCCGAATTTGGTGCATTGTCTCGAAATTTACTTGAAGAAAATGAGAGAAGCTACGAGAATTTTAACGAGACTATCGGATATCGTGTCCGAGAATTAAAACGAGAAACTTCAGAACACGAAAATGAATTGCTAACCGATTTTACCTTGCGACAAATGCTAACCTCTCAAACTTGACATTTAACGAACAAAATATTGTTGTCTGCCTTTCATTACTGTATTTGCCGCTAAAACCATATATTGGATATGCCATAGGTATTTTATATATCAGTGCTTTCTAGTTTAACTGTACAGAATAATGCGAGAAATGTTCTTGTATTACTGTGGTAAAAGAACGACTTTTCTGATTTTAACGAGCTCATACAATTTTTGTTGGACATACATAAATGTGTGAAAGCATTTTATCAGCGTGAACTATTCATTGCACGGACAGTATTACCTATTAGGGATACCGACAACAGGCATTTCAGCGTAATATCACTCTTGAATAGGAGAAAATTAGGTTTATGAAATTAACACTCTCCCTCTTTGTCTAAGCCAAATGCTACGAACCTCTGTATATGAATACACGCTATACCATGCCACATACTGCGTTCTTTGAATGTTTAAACCGTTTGTGTCCGTCCATCTAGTGTTTTTGGTCACTTGGTTGATTTTCACGAAGGCTGAACTTTGTGCAACTAGATGCCATCGCGAACCTGTAATTGAGAACCACAACAACGCTACCTAGGTTAGTGCTTCGCGTGGTTGTAGGAAGATGGATCTTGAAGAATATGCAGCATTTGTCCGGGTAATATTCGTGTGGAATATAGGATAACAATATGGAAACGTGCGAAATTTTTAGTAGCTCTCGGTTTGATGGCGATATGTATTAATTACTAGAGATAATGTGAAATTTGGTTCAGAGTTAAAATAGTCAATAAATACAAATATTACTAATTACTTTCAAGTGAGCAGTTACGATTATCACAGCGGTAGTAGTCATCAAGGTATAAACTCGCTCCTCTTGTGTTACGTTATTATAGAATTCGTAGGAGATTGTGAGGCATTGTGTACGTTTTACGGCGCGTTCGCAAAATTGCGAAAAACGACTATTAGCTTCGTCATGTCCCTCCGCCCATCCGTCCCCATGGAAGAACTCGGCAGACACTGGTTGGATTTTAAATAGGTTTGTTTGAGTATATTTAAATGTTTCAGACAAACGTTGTAGAGAAACTCGAAATACACATTTTATGTTCAGTAACGTTTATTCGAAAATCATGTCATTTATGAGATAATGTGAAAAAATATAGCAGAGAGGGGCAGGCCACAGATGATAATATGGCTCATGCGCAATGCATGCTGGATACCGAAGGCTCTACACACACACACACACACAGGTTGTGTAATACTCATTGCTTTTCCACTACAACAATAGTTACACAAACGCGCTTCATTGTTACATTATGCGTACGTTGCTTGTCTTGTTAATGTGTTACTAACTGCCTGTCAAGTCGCTCTGTATGGAGATCTCTTGCTGCACTAGGCAGTTACCCTGCTGTGCAACGAATTGTTTTTATATCATGACGTCTGATATTTTTACATGTTACCCGATACTTTGTTTTGACTAACTACCGTATAAGTTATCATCAACGTAGAACATTTTCAAACTTTAAAAGGAAAATGAATTTGTTAAGTTATGTCTAAACATTCAGTTTGTATCGCCTATCAAAAAAGTTTGCTGTAATTTGATGACCAAACGGTGAATATTGTGAAGGAGCAAAATCGCTGTTGGTTGTGGAAATCGTACGGAACACACGAACGAATTAAGCATTCAAATGCAGAGGTTTAATACCAAACGTTGCTGTACATTTAGTAACCAGTAGATTCAAAGGGCTAATATCGTCCTGTTCTCCAAACCCCTGTCTTCAAAATGTCAGATTACCATCAAATGTTTGGACACAGTACGTATTGTGTTAGCATTTGTTTCTTTTCAGACGTTTTCTAATGTCCTATTTATTTTAGACTGTCTTCATTTTATCGACCTAACAGACACATTCTAAATTCAAAATGTGGGTACATTTAATGGTTTCTTATGCGAGACTATAAATGTGCTTAGAATTTCTACGACATTATAAAGCTCTTCTCTTTTGTTTCTGCAAATAAAGTAGTGGAGACATTTCGTGAATAGCTTCCTAAATTATACATCAAGGAATTTTACGTTATTGCTCTTGGAAGGCTATTGTCACTGCTGAGTATTGTATTAACTTCTGTACACATGCTGGCTTTACACCTCACAAAAGGCGATCCTTATGCTACCTCTCAGCAACTAATAATTCTTAAAGTTTCGCCACTCGCCTTATATTGGTTTAATGTTAATACAGACTGCACTTCCATGCCTCCATGTTGGCCCACTCTATAAATCACTCATCACAGTCACTCTCTGATTTTCTGTCTACCATATCTCTTATGATTTTTGAATCTTTGAAAGTCCCATTTTTCACGAAAGTAGCAATAGACCCTGAGGGTCACGTGTTTTTAGAGTCCAAGTATTTTCTTCACTAGGTTTTAATTAATAGCTGGCAGCTGAAAAATCGCTGTCTACTTTACGGAGAGTTTAGGGCTTCCTCTGTTCTTCACAACTGTATTCAAAACGCCCCTAACCGTATCACCCAACTCCTGTTCAGTAAGTACCTGTGCCTGTTTTCCGTACTGAACCAGCAGGTTCATATGCGTAACTACAACCCTCGTTATTGCTGAGTATAATAGTGCATTGAGTTATGTTACCATTCTTTCTATTTCCCGATGTGAACCCAAAGACAAAAGTATACTTAGACCACTGCATCCTACATTGTAACATTTACACACTCCAGATGTTGTTTAATGGCCGATAACAATAGCAAGTCTATGATTATTAATTTTAAAATAAATGTGCAAATGACTTGAACATTTTGAGGTCTAGGTCTACATAAAAATTAGTAAATCCGGGTGGATTTAAACATTTTGGTTCGTCTCTGTAAATAATTATGCCGCAGACCAAAATGACTATCGTTGAATAATATCGACGGAACCAAGGTGCGATATGATTTCTGGTCTCGCTGCAGTTTGAAACTCGTCTCGTCAGAGAGCAGTAATTGAACTGATGGGGTATATTGGGTCCTTTCTCATTCCGTGAGCCCTCAGTAATAACGTTTTGACCCATATAACTTGAACAAAACTAATAAGTTGCAAAGAAGAAGCCTTCATCTTTCCCTGAATGATACTTTATGATCCTCATTTCTACGTTGTATCCCCCCTCTCCCAGCCCATTTTTATGACATTTTTACCACAAATATTTTTTTTAATGTTTGGTTCCACATCATTTTAGGACATGACTGCACAAATGATGTTATACGCCATTAGAAATCTGCGGGAGTCTTGCAGGAAAGTGTATCTGTCTACTATAATGCCACAGCCAATCCATCAGGCTTCGTGTGGTTGATGCATGAGGCAGCGTGGGGGTGGTATAAGGAAACGGGTCATCTGTTAAGTATGATGCTGCGGAATGGAACAGCGAAGCAGGAGGAGAAACGGGGTGCAGATAAGGCGAGAAAGGGAAACTTTGTCTGAAAGCATCATCCTGTCAACTGTATACTTCTATTTGTTACGAAACTGTGTTGCGTCACAAGACGTCACAATATTTCAGGAATAGATAGGTACTGCGACAGCGTCTGAAACATCGACGTTGAGTGAAATGTGAGTGGAGCTGTCGCATTGTATAGATTTTTGAAGGGCAGACACAATAGAAGCTTTCATGGGGTTTAGAAATTTCGAGTGATTTCGCTGCAGTAAGCTCTTAGTAGTTAAGTACGCTTAGGTAATGTGTTCTCCAGTCTGATAAACGATTGGTATGTGTAGGCTGGATTTAACACTAAAACTATGAATTTTGTCCAAAAACTTTTCTTGCGTATTTTGTGTGATACTCACAGTAAAGTAAATATCGTCAAATGTTAAAATAACAATATCTCTGTACTGAAAAAAAAACAATATTCGATGGATATATTTTAATCAAGAATGTTTTACCTTAAGAACCATTGAAGATGAAATTGGGCCCATAGTGCTCTACTAATGTAACAGTTCTTTTATTTTCATGTTCCTTACTTTTACTCCAAAAATAACTAAAATTTCAAAATATGCGTATTAGAGTGAAATATATAGAATCTCATAATTTTGCCTCTGAAGTTGTTTTATACTTGCAATTCATTTTGAAACGAAATTTTTGTGGATTGTTGGAAATTGAATGTCCTAAATTATATTCCAACTGCTTGTTTTAATTTGGTGTAGAAATTAGGGAGAGAATGCAGTCTTCGTTTTACTGCTGTTGCTGCTGCTGCAGGGATGATGCAAACCTCTTTTTTTTTCCCGAGCAAGTACCAGCGGAATTGTTCTGCTGCCTTGCGGCGAGGAAAGTCTGCTTTTGACGGCTTATTTCGTCCGGACTTGCTGATGTACGAGTATATACCGTCTGAAATAACGCACAACTGTTTCACTGTAGAATGCCCAACAATTACTGCGTTATGGAAACATATTGGGGAATTTAATTTAAATATTTTAATATGGAAAGCTATCCCTTTGTTTTAATTTCTGTGTTGTCATGTTGGACTCATTCAGCTCTGTTTATTTAAGTGTAAAATGATGAAAATACGCTAACAATTAACATTAGTTTCTTACGATTATTGTAATTACGCAGATTCATTTTATAGGGATTGAAGTATCGATAACATGGCTACGAACGTTTATATTAGTATTAGACCACCAAATCGGTTCAATATGTCTGGATTTCACAAGAACAATCAAAACGTTTTGCGCTCTGAAATAACTCTGTGTTGTACTGGTTCTTTGAGTTATTTAGTCTAACATAATAAAGGAACTTCTGGGAACGAACCACGATATTTATCACGCAGTTGATCAAGCTTAAGTAATTTAACAAGGCTGAAATCTTACACATAATTTTAGGTTCCTGTGATCAAGAATTGTGTCCATTATCTACAAATATAAATCAGAGTTATCAGATATAAGCTTAAAGGTTCAAACAGTCGCAGTGTCTGGAACTATTAGGACAAAACAAATGACTGGCACAGAATTTGTAGGTTTGCCTTCCCTGTCTCTATACGCGATTTAATATACCTTGCTCCAGTGCTTCATTGTATTTCTCAGCAGTCCTTATGCAAAATGTAGATTTTTCGTGGATACCTCATTGTTCTTTGATATTATACAGAGTTCGCGTGGATATCCCGTTGTTTGATGTTATAAAGATAAATATATAAATAACGTTACATGGATGTCCACGATCTTATGACAGTATTTCTAAGTTCTAATCTTATGCCTTGAGTAATGTAGATACTGACGCTCACTGGCACGTTTCTTTTAAATCGATGTTATTGCCACGCAATGTACGATGGTGCAAGTTAATGTGGCAAAATAACTTCGAAAAAGACTGGGATTATTTTTGTTTGTTTTCGGAATGAAATGTAGTGACATGGTGACGTCACGGTATAGCTTTCTGGTGATGTCGAAAACTTATGGAAAATTTGCATGCATGTGAAATGTAGCAGGGCGGTAACACCGTAACTTTATCCAAAAAAATTCTTCATGAAATGTTTGTTACTTTTGTTACTTTTGAGTAGTTACGGAAATGTAATAACGTAAATTATCCAAAACTTGACCCACTAAATTATGTGGGTATAATATTACGTGTTCAGAAGTTGTTAAAAATGCAATAGGTACCTGATTTAATTTTACAATATCGATTGTAGAACTAACTCATTACAGAAATGAAGTGATTAAAATGCGGTTGAACTCTTTAAATATCGTGATTGACCTGAAATATATTTAAAAATCGAGTTCGTACCGCGTAGTAAACACACTTCATCTCGATTACAAAAAGCATTTTCTTATTGCTTTAAGAAAAAAAGCTCTTTGTTCCGGGAACCTTCAAAACAAATGAATGCTCTGCATGAGAGGAGACAATTTTTTTACGTTAAACTTGTTAGTATGTAAAGTAACATCTATATTTAAATAGCTGAAATCGCATCTTTTCAGTCAGAGCACAATGAGAAATTTGGTAGCTAATGTTTATATTTAATTATCATAATTATGACATAGAAAATACATAAAGGAATAAATGCGGAATTCGTCTGCATGTCTGCCTGCCTGCCTGTCTGTCGGTACGCACGTGCCTACGTAACTGTATGTGTGTGTGTGTGTGTGTGTATGTGTATTTATGTATGTATGTGTGTATGTGTATGTGTATATGTAGGTATGTGTGTGTGTATGTATGTATGTGTGTATGTGTATGTGTGTATGTATGTATGTATGTATGTGTGTGTGTATGTATGTATGTACTTTCGCTGAGATTTGGTTAAGCTGCGAGGCTGATGTACCTGAGGTATACTGCCTGTGGTAATGACATCGTTTCGAGCATGTGCATTAGAATGTCTCTGTATTGGGCATAACTTCATGCTCACGAACACAAAAGAGATGTACATTGCACTCTTCCTCACATTTCTGCTATAATGACGTCAGATCAAACTGAATGAAGTAATAGAATGTACCGTACGCACGGCGATAGGACTGCTGTTAAACCTCCTGCCATTGTGAGCAACTTCTAAACAAAAACTTCAAGCAGTATTTATTAATCTGTTCGCTAGTTGTCAGGCACATCTGCGAGTTTAAGGAGGTCATTCTTGTCCACTACAGTAACACGCGTTAAAGTTTTATTACATACTTTATATGAGGAAATATAAGGCTGGCAACTTTGCATTATTTCTTTTGGGTGATTCCCCGACGTCTGAATTTTATCTGCCGATGTTTAGGAACACTGTGATTCATCTTCCTGTGTCTTTTGAACAAGAAAAAATCTTGCCGCGCGTCTGTGTTATGTATCCTGTTTTATTGTCTATGTACGTTCATAGTTACTTATTGGATACGTGTTTATAACGAATACATTATTACACACTACAACATTCCACGTAATATAATTTTTTATATAACCCCCATCTTTCAAAGCTACCTTGCACTCATCTTCGACTGAAATAACCAAGTCTTTAATAATAAATATTCATAATCGTCATTAAAAAGAAGCACAATTCCGCGTTTAACCAAGTCATTTTAATAAAAATTCTATACTTATAACATGTGCATGATGTTTAGGCATATCTACTAAACAAAATCTTGCTTCGTATTTTATCTTACTCGGCCTTTAACCGTGTATCGAATGCTGAAATTGCTCTTCTTTCTACTGGCAGATCCACCTGAAGGTGATCCCAAGCTACAGCTAGACAAGACCCGCTACGCCGTGGGTGAAACCTTGCGTGGAAACTGCTCGTCACCCGCTTCGAGTCCGCCAACTAACCTCACCTGGTTCGTCAACGGCGAGATGGCAAGTACCACAGATAGCTATGCATGTCTCACAATACGTAACGCTAAATAATCTTTATGTTTCCTAAACCCTGTAGCGTTTTACTACAAATGTGTGTCTTTCCTGGCATCCTGCTCCTAAACCTGTAAGCCTGCGACCCATTCGAAGACTTTGTATGCAATAGAAAATGATAATTTGGTGAATATGTTTCTTTTTGTTTTACCGTATGAATATATTTAGATTCTAACTTAAATATGTCAACAGTATAATCACAACGAACTCATTGTGCGATTAATTTGAAGGAAGAGAAGCAGTCTGTATAAACCGTAGTCACACACAACAAAGGCGTTTGGTGGATTGGTGGTATAATTCCACTTTACTTTGGCTGGGTACTAGATGGAGGGGATCGGTAAACTTCGCCCCCTACCGCTTTAATTCCGGAGATGGCAGTTCGGTATCCATTGAATAGGAGATGAGTAGGTTCGGGAGCCAGTCTGGTCGCTTGGGTAAAGACAGAAGTCCCTAGACCCTGATGAAAATTCAACCGCCTTATCTTGGTTGCCCCGACCGTAGGTTAGCCATAACCCTGATCATGCAATCCCTGCACCGCTTTGTTGTATCAATTTATAATTTCGTTTGAACTGACAAAGTTATTTCAGAATTTTGGTCTTCAGGCACGTTATGTTGCGTAACGGGTTTAGCGGCTTTCGAAGTTTCGAAGCAACATACCGTCTTTGGAACTTGGGACTCCGTTTATTTCTTGATTTTGTATTGTAAGTTTAGTCTTTGGGAAATTCTGCCTTTGTAGGCTTATGACTCTTTATTTGCCGTACTACTATTAGGATGAACGTATTTTTTTAAGCAAGTAACGTCTTAAAATTGTTTTAATTTAAGTGTGGACATTATTGTTTATAAAAATAAAAGAAAAAGCGAATTCTCAGGCCTTCTGCTATGTAACACTGTGTTGCTGGGCGAGGAGTTCTAACCCTCTGGATCGCTTGACCCTCAAGGCGAAGGCAGCACGTGTCTGAAACACATAGGGGAACAGGAACGCTATCACAGAGCGTCAAACCTCACAAGCACTGAATCTTCATCAACACCACTGTGAGAAACTCAAATCTGAAGAAGACAAATTTATATGCTTGTACCCCATGGTGGTATATGTTGCATTGGAAGTGGCGGTATCTCTCCACTCGTTCTTAACTTCAGCACACACACACACACACGTGTGTGCACGCATATATATATATATATGCGTGCATTTGCGTACAAAGTACTCGTGCACTAGTAAGCCTTGTTATTGAGAAACTGAGGCCTCAAATACAACAGCTCATCTTCAAGTGAACTGATCGACACAGGAATATTTGCCATTCTATACTGGAGTAGAATCAGACTGAGGATCGCAAGACATTTACGACTGGGAATAGCCTAAGGGATATGGTCTTGAGAGGCTGTCAAAAGGTCACTATATACCGTGCATAAAATACGCCCTCTTGCACATTCATCTTACACGTACTTGCGTGTTGTAATTTTCTCAGAATACGATACGGTTATTATATAATAAAGTACAAACATGTTGCTTGTTATTTGAGTTTGGAAGTATATTTCGAGAAGAATAAATTATGTGTTTGTCAAATACGCTGTTTTTAATGATTTATAATTAGGTTTTTACAAACTTAAACGTAGCCACGTTCTGCAGCAAGATTAAACCCATTACGTAATGGTTAAGGACCCTTCACGTAAAGGGATTTATTTAGCTCTAACGATGCTCATTAAATTATATTTGTTTGGAGAGTATACCTGCACAGATAACATTTGGAAGAGCATGTAGTTCAGGATTGGATCGCGATACATCAAGGGCCGTGAAAATATTCGTGTAGTATAAGTGTCGAACATTTTTGTAGTTACATAGAACGTAAAGTTGCCTTCCAAATCAACCCAACATCCAAAGGAAAATAATTTTTAAGATGAATACAAATTTTCTTCTGTTCGCTGAATTTCTGTTTTTTTTAATTGTAAGCTGGCTTATTATTTAGTTGTTTTATTTTGTGAGATCGTTCCTATCCATAACATTCTGCACGTGTTACATCATTGTTGTGTTTGTTACATGTGAAAATGGTAGGTTATGGGAATACGAGTATTTATTGCTATTTCTGCTCGTCTACTATGTATATAGAATTAATTTTATATGAAGAGACACTCGTTATCAAAAAACGTGTTTCCTCCTCAAAATGAAATGAAGGTTTTTTTGCTTGACATATTTATTCACTTTCAGGAACTTGTAACTTAATTTTTCGGGAAAAGTAATAAGACTGAAATTATTTTAGTTTAAAACATTTGTCGAATGAACTTGTATTTTACATGTGGTAAGTTATATTGAATGAGAAATCCTTTCTCTCCGAATTGATCCTCCTAAAATGATCAGGATTCCGTCTGTTCTAGCAAAGCAGTAGGCCCGAAAGAAATGCTGTAAGGCCAAGGGATTATAATATTAAACCGGAGCATAAGGAAACATTTTATATCAACGGTTCCCAACTTTTTACATCCACGCAGCACATTGATAGTTCACTGCTGGCTACGAAAAAATATGAAATTGGATTGTTTAGCCAGTATTCGAACTAGGATAAATGTTAATATCAGCTAGTTTCTTGTATTCTGGACCCCGCAAGAAACATAGTTTTCATGTAAAGAGATCGCAAAAAGGTTTTAAAATTGAAAAAACTACATTTTTATTTCGAATTTTGAGAAACTACTGTCATCACTCCAGTGGTGGAACGCGTCGTCTAGGCTCGGAGAACACCATGACACGAAAAAAATTAAAGTCTCCTGGGATATGGTGATATGACGTCTGACATAGTGTTACATGCACTTCGCAGCAGTGTGCTCCTGCCATCTCCCTTTTGTAAGCAGAATGCGTGGACTGCGAAAGTCTAATCGGCGCGGTGTCATACCCCAGAAGATTCGAACCGTCATCAATAAAGGTAGTTAATTTAATGCGCAGGGGGTTAAACCGCTGAATTGTACGAACTGTGTATTTTATACCATTGTACGGTTTACTACGAAGCCCAGATAATGGTGTTCACATGTAGGGATATTTAGACATTTATAAATGAAAGAGTACAACCAGTAACATTCTTAAGTGTCTCAATATTTTAGTTTGCTTCAGCTCCCTCTTAGAAATGGTACAGTACCAGTTACAACACCATAGCTAAGCTCAGCATGTATATAAATATCCTGTTCCTAGCCGGAAACGATCACTGAAAACTGATACCAAACGCGAAGCACAAGGGATCGAATAATCTACTTCATTCTACGTATCTAGATCACCAAAATACATATTGTTTCAAAGTCGTTTAAATTATTACCCCATACTGAACTGTAACATTTGAACATGATTTTTAAAACGGATATTAATTCTATGAGAAATCGATTTAGTTTTCATTTTATGTTTCGTAACAAGTATTTTAGCCTGATGACGACTTTTTAAAGGTCCTAACCTAGTGTATTAAATGATATATACTTAGTTGCGTTGACTGCTTATTTTCATAATAGTTATATGACAACATATCGAGTTGTCTAATCTCAAAACCCCACGTACTTTGTTGTTGTACTGCTTTAGTTGTTGAGATAATGGCGCTGTAATTTGTCATAAAACATGATTCAAGGCGGAAAAGTATTTTAACCGCTGCTTCTGCTGCAGTTATTCGTGATGATGATGATGATGGCGGCGATGGTGGTGGTGGTGATGATGACGATGATGATGATAATGATGGCGATGGTGGTGGTGGTGGTGATGATGACGATGACGACGACGAAGACGAAGACGATGATATGTTGTATCTTGTTTTTCGTGACACTTAAGACACAAACGGGGCACTAGGCTGGCTGATTGTAGATCGGCAGGAACAAAGCGTGCACCCTGCACGTAATCACATTGGGAATATAAAGCAAACAGCGCTGTGAATCAGCATATGCTAACAAGTAGTCGAACAAACACCGAGGATAAATATGTCTCGGTGCCATTGTTGTTTTTGTTGGGGTGTGATGAACTGTAACATCAGTTCTGCTGTTGACACAGCCTTGTGTAGAGACAGCAAAAATTAAACAAAAACATTCTCTGTGCTAATATTTTATCCCCTATAAATGGGAGGTTCTGGAGGCTGCACCCTATTTCGAGTCGTTTCATAGTGTTGAAAAATATGTCTCTGACCCGGACCAATCGGCAGGTCATATTTAATTATTACTTATTTTTCATTTTATTTACCTTTCTTTATAACTCATTATTTTCTTTCTTTCTTTCTTGCTGTCTTTTTTTCTTCCTTCCTTCTTTCCTTCCTCGCAATTCGTCCTTTTTTTTGTATGTGTTCATTATTCTACCCCAAAATGTGTCCTGCACCTAAATATTCAGTGCGCAGTAAATTATATTCTGTACAAGAAATTCTGTGTGCTTTGCCTCCGTTTTGTTGATGGGCTCTCTACTTAGACACGTGATTTTGGCGTTTCCGTGAACCGCTTTATTCTTATGCACATCCTTCCCCCCCCTACTCTTAGGCTATGCCGTGGCTGGGGCCGTAGTTGCCCGGCTTTCACCGAGGAGCCTTGGGTTATTTCTCAGGCCTTAATGTGGGATTTGTGGTTCCCAGAATGGCGCTTCGACAAGTTTCCTCCGAGTTCTTCGGTTTCCCCTTGTCGATATCTTTTCACCAAAGCTTCTTTCTTTTGTTTCACTCATCTAAGCACAGACGCTCTATAATCTAAACAACAGACAGAATATTTGCTTGAAACAAATCTCGTCCTTCCCTGTTTTCTCTCGTATCGGTTTCAGTTCTTTGTCCTCTTTCTGTGTGCTGTAACACGTCTTAGTTCCTGACTTTTGGCACTTCCGTTCCTAACCTAATGCAGTAAAGGTAAAGGTAAAGGTAAAGCAGTCCCGTTACAGGCCTGGAGTGGCCCAGAGGATTCCAGGAAGTTAAGGTTCCCAGATTACATGACAACGGCACAGGATGGTGGTAAGGTTTTCAGCCTTACGCACCGGCCGCCTTTACCCCCAGGAAATACTCCTGGTACTCATTTCTGTTAGAGGCTGAGTCGACCCCAGGGCCATAGTGCGATCGGAA
>Ga0123352_10003492_pt1 | contig 22752 bp, 14 predicted proteins | sample TergutLab28metaG_FD_89700 | JGI IMG/M metagenome (GOLD analysis project Ga0123352, IMG submission 89700) | Labiotermes labralis P1 segment gut microbial communities from Petit-Saut dam, French Guiana - Lab288 P1 | ecosystem: Host-associated > Arthropoda: Insects > Digestive system > Gut ...
TATTATTATTATTATTATTATTATTATTATTATAGTGCAGTTGTTGGAATACACATAGTGACATGTCTTACTGAACATATATAATTTTAAAGTTTTAGTGACAGTGGTTTAGGGCTATGACTGTGGCACTGTAAGTTGGTCTGTGTCCAGTGTGTGACTAATTAAGTGCTGGGACAACTTAACCTTTACAGTACATTAGAAGTGTGAGGTTATGGTGGCCTCCCATAATGTAATGCTCCAATCAAATCCCATAGGGGTTGGTCAGTTGGTTTAAAAGTTTAAAATGGAGTGTTTATACAGACTACATGTGAACAGCATGGTAACTGTATGAACATGTTTCATAAAGCTAGGATTGCAGATAGGAACCAATGCATTTTCATTAGGTCAAATAAGTCTCAGCAAACTGTAAGATTTTAGTGTCATAATATGAGTGATCACAGTCAAGGGTGAATTATAGGGTAGTAAGTTCTGCAAATAATTCACAGCCTTTATTTTTATGTATATTAATTCATTACACAGTTCCTGTATTGTAAAACATCAGAAGGTTGTGTCCTGTTATCGTGTTGGGCATTTCTCTGGTATTATCCAGACCTTCTCCTGAAGTCTAGAACTCAGAAAAATGCAATGCTTGGCTGGCCAGAAGAACATGTGCTTGCACAGCAGAACCAGATGGGCAGTACACATGTGCTGCTGCAGCAACACAACACATGTTCCAGCTTGAACATGTGCATGCACCTTTGAAATAGTGCAACATGTAGCCAGCTGGAACATGTACATAATAACTAACTACATGAGTAAAATCCTTCTTGAGAAGCTGATAGTTCTTCAGCTCTTCAAGATGTCTCCCATTTTATGGAAGGTGAAAGTTCATCACTATGTTCACAAGAGTCCACCACTTGTCCCTGTCCTAAGCTAGATTAATCAAGTCCATGCCCTCTCCACCTTTTTTTTTTTAAGATCTGTATTAATCAATTTTAAATTAATATTGTCCTTCCATCTATGTGTAAGTCCTGCAAGTGGTCTATTTCCTTCAGGTTTCCCCAGGAAAACTCTTTTCTCCCCCATATATGCTACATCCCCTGCATTTCTCAAACTCCTTGATTTTGTCATGCTAATGATATTTGGTTAGTGGTACAGATCGTGAAGCTCCTCATTATGCAGTCTGCTGTTAATTAATCTTAGGACTGCACATTGAACCCTTCAATTAGTGTACTGCAGGCCCAGCTGGAATGTATTGCCAGTAAGTTAAATGACAGACAGTACCTGATTGGCATCATTCCAAAAGTGATGTTCTTCGATGACATGTCATATGTACACTTGACTTTGTAGATCTTGTCGGCCTTTGTCATGACGACACTGTGATGTTGCAATACAACTGTGTTGGTGTACACACCAGTCTGCCAACATATGCAGTTAGTCACATCATTTAGTGTAGGTTTTCAAGTTTTTATGCCAGTTGTTCAAAAGATACTAGTTTTTCAACTCTTTGTCCCCCTCTTGCCCCTTCCATAGCCCTGGTGGGCCAGAAACCCTTCAAACCTCATATAAAACTAACACATACCTTCCTCCCATTACCAGATTCAGTAAACTGAAGCTGTAAGCAGCACATTCCTCTGAAATGCTGGGACAAACACTTACTACACATCATTAAAGAAGACTGCTGTTCAAAGAGTTGCACCCTTTTACATTATGGTTTTATGGGATGTAATAGCACATAGTATGGTAGATAGGTATGGACATTCAGAGAAACCTGCTGTTTCTGCCTTAAAGTTGCACTTGGGTTGCTCAATTGACGTATATTTCAGCGAATACACTCTGCAGCTGTTTCGTCAGTGCAATCATCAGATTAGTTACAGACCCCAACAACTTAAGCCATGAAGGCAGATATCAACTGAGATGCGTCTGGCCCTACATCATTACCTCAGTTTTATTGGCACTTTGCTATAGATCAGTATGTAGCATGGGTGGTAAGATTTCCGGCAAGGTTGAGACTAACCCACCCCTATGTCACTGTGTCTGTCACAAATTTGACATGGACTGCCTAGTTACTGAACACAGGCTGCCATGATTATGAGCCCAGTCACTGACTCCATGAACTGTGGCACAGCATTGATTAGATATCAGGTCATTCCTCCTCCTGTCTTTCCTGAAAATGGAGACTACGGTGCAACCCAAAACAGTTGAACAGATGAGCCATGACTCAGGCAGTTACTCACGAGCCTCTCACTATGGAGGCCTGCGTTTGGTTTCACACCAGGATATGTGGGGTTCCCTATATAAGAGTTATTCAGCACTACTCCATACCACTTCCTGTGTCCAACATAATCTTAAAAACTGGCAGCATTGTTAAATAAAATACACTTAAAGGGGAATTCCTGTCCAGTTTGAGTGACTGAAGATATTGCTGAATGAAACTCACCACAGACTGAGTGTTGCAGTCCTGACCACTCATTGTCAGGTCAAGTCTGAACAAGTCACTGTTCTGAACATCAATGTTGCAGGTCTCTGATCGTCCCAGAGCATAAATTCTGCCATTGAAGGGTTTGTTGGTTCGCACTTGAACTGCTATGCGGGTGTCCTTGCAGTTAACTGAAACTGTGGACAGATAAGGTTGTCTGAGGACTGTAAATGTACAGCATTTTTAATATCACACACTGTCAAAATTGTAAACTTTGAATCACAGTTGTAGAAGCAATCAGGGGCAGATTTATCGTGAAGCTAATGAAGCTTAAGTGTTGGGGCACCTCATTTGCACAGGGCCCTAAATAAATATTCATTCTTGTACCTGATGTTATATTTGTTATTTTTTATTTTTTAATAAAAAGGTCCCCAAAATTGTATAAGCTTCAGGCTTCACAAAACCTGGATCCACCACTGGAAACAAGTAAGTTTTAATGAAACCAGATGAAAGTATAGAGAATTATGACTTTGCCTTGTTTTATATGTGTGTGTGAAAGTTGGTCTCCCATATTGATGGAAGAAAGAGCCTGAGCGTTTTCTGCAATATAGTGCTGAGGAAGATGTTTGCGTCTAAATGGGAGAAAGTAGCAAGAGACTGGAGAGAAGTGCATAATGATGAGCTTCATGGTTTGTACAAATCACTAAATTTTGTTCTTGTGATTAAATCAAGGGTAACCAGATGGGCTCAGAAATGCATAGAGGGTTTCGGTGCAGAAATCTGAAGCAAAGAAACCACTTGCAAGACCTGGGCATAGATAAGATGAAAATTTTAAAATGTATCTTAAAGAAATAAGATGGGAGGGTGTGGACTAGATTAATCTGGCTCATTGTTTTGTATCCAATTTGTGTTATGCAAATACATGTAATGACTGAACTGGCCGTATGTAAAATATCATCAGCAGCTTACCATCGTAACAAGTTCCAGTCTTATCGCAGTTGATATCATTACGAGTCTGATTGTTAACAGAAGGATCCTCTGTGCTGTCAAATACCAGTGGTAAAGTTTCATGTGGGTTACCATTTGGCTCTGTAAAGAAAGAGTACAGAAGCATTACAAGAGTTCTGAAATGTTAAAATGTTTTAAATGCTTGAATGAAGAGTATTTCTTGTGAGTACAGCCACAGTGCAAGTATTGGTACTCTGAGAGGTGTACCTGAGGCTTCAATTCTTGTGGGTTGTGACTCTGTGTCACTGGTGTGTACTTCCTGAAGTTTCAAATGAACATGATGCCTCTCTTCAAGGGCTAGCTGCCTATCCCTCAAACATTAAGGTGCCACTATCCTTTCCATTGGGTCGGGGTCACAGACCACTTACCCAATGACACATTGTCATGTTCCTGAGACAGAATTTTCAGCAGCTGCATCATTAAAAAAATTAAATTTTCCACCACTTTGCTCTTTCTCTTTTCTAACAATGGCGATTCAAGTTTAAACATTTTGGTGATAGAATCACACATGGTTTGTGACTATTCTTTAAGACTTCATTCATTCCACTAATTTTTCAAAACTGCCAATTGGTGCTTTATAGAAATTGTCTTTACTTGCATCACTAGCTGGACAAAGTATTATTCCTGTGGTCTGTATGTAGGAGCAGTGCATGGTTGTACTGAGCTATTGCTAACAACCCAACAGTAGGGTTTATTTCACCTGTAGAAAGGAACAGTGAATTTCCAAACTGCAATGCTGGTTAAAAGAATACTGCAATGATAGGCATAGTGTCAGTATCTTCAGAGCTGTAAGAACAATTAAACTGAACATGGTGGTTGCTATACATACTTTCACAGATGTTCTCGTAGTAGGTGCCAACTCGTTCCCCATTATCGATGAGTGGCCGTTCAGCATTGAGATATGTGCTTGGTCCATCAGGCAGTGTCTTGTGGTCTAAGTGGAACAGCTGGCAGTTGTAAGCAGTACCAATAGGGGGCCCTCGGTAAAGGAACGATCTACACAGGAACTCATTCTCGATCTCACAGGCGAGCCGGCAAGCTGGCTCGCTGGTCACCTGCCAGTTAATTGATTCTTCAGTTATTTGTGAAGCAAGTGTGTGGAGTTTGTGGTATTATATTAGTGCCTGTCATGCTGTTCTATGTTAGAATGAGGATAGCTCAGTCAGTTTAGTGACTAGGTCACAGTCTGTACAGTCATTGAATTATGGCTTCATTGCTGGCGGAGGCAGGTTTCCCCTTCTCAATGCATGCAGACAGACTGAAGGTCCCACCCTGCCCTCTATTTAATTTTTACCACAGGTGAAGTGGCCAGAATGTCAAGCCAACCACTCACTTCTATCTAGTTCCAAAGCTCAGCATGCATGTGGCTATGTGTTCACTTCTGCATATGCTTTCATGATACAGTGTTTGATTAATGACACAGGCGAATTTATCTGCAGTTATGTTCTACAGTGTGCACTGTTCTGATCAGAATACATAACAGAAGTGAAATAAAACCTATCAGCCAGAAATATGGACTAGACATGGACCAAGACAGTGTCAGTAGACTGCTGACAACAATATGGAAGGTGAAACTGGCAGAAGGGATAAAATAGCAAAGAGAAAATATGAGGTACAGGTAAGATAAATTGTTAAATAGAGAGCAAGATGGAATGAAAGCACATTGAGAATGAATTAATGTGGACTTGAGAGGAGATCCTGAATATAAAGTTAAACATCCAACAGGAAGATTGTGCTTAAGTTGGGAACCAGAGTTCAGGAAAGGGACAGAAGCTGTTGGGGCTTTGAGGACAGAAAAAGATAGAGACAACCATAGACTAGAACCTTTAAATGAAAAATATGAACAAAACTTTGAACGTGTAGCACTCGTGTGTATAATTTCTGGCTGTGACCGTACAAAGACCATTCTAATGGTATGCAAGTACACTTGTGCAGAAAACAGGGCACGTAGTGTAGCAAACTGCTGGCCAGTTGTTGTGTAGTTGAAAGGGTTCAGCTGGAAGGAGGGAAGTTATTTCACAGTTATATTTGAAGTGTTCAGACCTAAGAGGGAGGAATTAACAGAGAACTGAAGAAAATTGTATAATGACAAGCTTCAGGATTTGCTCATAGCTGAATATTACTGGGTGATCAAATCAATGAGAAAGGGGTGGGCAGGGCATGTGGCATGTGTGGAAGAGAAGAGAAATACATACAGGTTTTGGGTGGGGAAACCTGAAGGAAAGAGGCGGCTTGGAATACATAGACATAGATGGAAGTATAATATTAAAAAGTATATTGAAGATAGGATTGGAGGATCTAGACTGGATTGATCTGGCTTGGGACAGGGACAGGTAGCACCCTGTTGTGAATGTGTTAATGAACCTTGTGTTCAATAGATGGCAGAGGATTACTTGACTAGCTGAGAAACTGTTAGCTTTTCAAAAGGACTGTTCTTCATGGAATTAGTGATATTAAAAGGCCAGTAAAACAATACACTGTTCCATAAACTATGTTTTAAACCAATACAAGATTCAAAATTTTTAAATAGAGTTAGAATAGAAACATCTACAGTAGGTTGACCAAGTGAAAACAATGGATAGAACAAGGATACACAGAAGGGCACCAGAATTAAAATTTGAAAGAAACTGACCTATGGGATGACCTAGAATAAAATGGATTATTTTGTTGCTGGAAGACGTCAAGAAGAGAGGTGGAACTAGCAGTAAATTGAAAAGGAAAGGTTCTTGGAAGGAACAAATGACAAAAGTCTTTTTGGTTATTGACATAAATAAAGGGAGAACAATGCTTGAAGGATAATATTAGAAATGTATTACCTGTAATTCCTTGTCCACATAATAATGGAGACTGGCGTACTGTGAGACTTTGTCTTCATTTACTCCAATGCGAGGAATCTGGAAATGTCTGTTCCCTTTGCAAGCCTGGTTGGCTGAAAATTATAAATTGTACAGTTATAATGTCTGAAGACATGCTGACACACAGACAGGATGTCACATTATCATTTTAAATGGTGGAATAGTAATAATTCATTTCCATTCAATGGGTATTTATTAACCTGCAGCCTAAACACCATAAATGTCTATTAATAACAATAATAACAATAATAAAAATAAAATGCCAGTTTAGGTTGTTCCTTTAATTTGAGAGACCAAGCTTTACACCAGCATAAAACAACAGAGATTATCGTAGTTCTGTATATTTCAATCTTTATGATGTAGCTAAACAATTACTGCTTCTTGTCACTGAAAATTTACTAATAAGAATACAAACATTTACACAGAATTGGTTCTGAATATATTTGTGTGCTCAGGATTTGAGAAGACTGAATAATTAAAAATGGAGGAAAATACAGCTTTATCTGCATGTACTGCATTTATTCTCCTTGTTTTCAATAATTCACATTTTTAAGTTATTTTATGCCAGAATAAGAGCCTGCCAGTAAATGTAAAGTTGCCACTTTGCATGCCAAGAAGGTGTGTCTGGGTAGCGAAGGTATACCTCCACACATTTTTAACACTGGCACCAGAAGCAGGTAAGTGGTTAACTTCACACTTCGACCATTTGACACCCCCCCTCCCTCCCCGGTACCCATTGAGTAGCAGAGGTGGTGGGCCCCACATCCACCAGCCCACCAGCTTGTTGTTGTACTGACTAGATTTTACGATGCACAGTTATAGTGTACACTGATTCAGAGGGGGCACTGGTAGTCTCACTGTGAGACAAAGGGGCACAACAACTGAATATTTTAGAACTTCTGTTTACTGCCCATTGCTGAAGGACCTTGATTTCTGGTAGTGGCTGTAGCATGACTTCGACTGAATGTTGAGTGCAGAACAGTTCTAACATGCCATATTTACCAAAATATAAAATGACACCCCCCCCCCCCCCACCTCTTGCAATCTTCAGTTTTCAGGAAGGTGCCTATGTGTAATTGTCATTCATAGTTAATAATTTTCATATGATGCATTAGAACAAAAATTCTTGTCTTACGTTCAGATAAAAACACACGAGTATAGCCTTCAATAGCAGTAATTATTCAGTAAGTCTGTATCTTACCTTTAAGGCAGAGGTTTTCAAAATAGTCAACCCCAGGGGCATCAACGAACTGAACATACTGCCCAGTGGTGCGGCGATCAGAGTCACTGAGATGACACTGTAGTGTGACGTAGTTGTACTCCAGAGAGCGGCATGTGAAGCGATGCTGTGAACAGAATTCATTTAAATCACTGTGTGTAACAAGACAGGCAAGGTACATATAACCGTAACACTGAGGCATGTTCGCTTAACCATTTTTGCCGTGAATAAGTGATAAGTATTACATATTCGCAGTGTGTGTCTGTGGCCTTAGTTATCCAGCATGCAAAGTGCATGCACCATATATATTGTCATCTGTGACCAGTCTGGCTATACAAAATTTTTCCACATTGTCTCACAAATGGCACGATTTTCAGGAAAATGTTTTGAACACAAAATGTGTGTTTTAATTCCCTCTAAAACATGTCTGAAACATTTCTCGCTCTAGGAATTCAGCGACATATTATAACAACTGTACGTATATCGGTCTTCATGTAAAGTACCCACTATTCTTGTCAGATGTTAATGTGACCTGAGTTTTTTCACTGAGTTTTTGAAAAATACTCAAATATTAAATTTCTTTAAAATCTGCCCAGTGGGAGCCAAATTCATTCCATACAAACGGACTGACAGACATGATGAAGCTAATAGTTGCTTTTCAAAATTTTGTGAATGAGAATGAAAATGTGTTTGACTTAATGGATGGTGGCTTGAATTGCTTGCAAGAAAGCTGTGGCAGCACTACAGTGCTCTGTACAGACAGTCATGCAATAAAGACATGTACTTTATTGCTGTATTTTAACATTGTGTTGGTTTGGATTTTTGTCACTGAATATTAGATGTCAGTATGAGCTGGTGTATTGCATACCCTAACCACCAATACTGGTACATTGTAGTGTGGTTTAATTATGTGTTTTAATTCCCATGATTTCATTTTTGGTCATAAAATAACAAAAACCCATTTGGAGAAGGGCAAAAGACTGGAGAAAACTACATATTTAAGAGCTTTATAATCTCTACTGTTCAGAACATTTTGTTACGATAAAATGAGAGGGATGTACAGCAAACAGTGAAGGAAGAGGAATGTCTGAAAAATTTTGGTTTGGAAGTCTACAAAAAATAAATGACTTGGAAGACCTCAGCATAGGTGGAAAAATAATATTAATCTTTTGGCGCCGGAATTATTTTTTTAATTTTAGCACACCCTGTATATAAAATGTGAATAATACAGGAGGCAAATACATAAGAATTATGAAACAAACTGCATTTTGAAGAGAAAAAAACGGAGTGAATATACCATGTTTAAAATATTCAGTACATATATTTGTTGAATAAATATATAAAATGCAACTTTAGAGGTTAGCAGTGCAGTACGACCACTATAGTTGATATTAGGTGTCAAAAGATTAAAATATATCTTAAGTAGAGCGAGGCACACATGAGCTTAAGACAAATACTCCTGTTGTTACAACTATTGACAAATACATGAACCACATACCTCATTCAAACAGGCTGCTAGACACGCTTCTTTGGTTGATGTGTAGATCAGAGCATTGTCCAACCCTCTGATCATTTTATTAGGAACTCGTTCAAACCCCCAAGGCCTAAGACAAACATTATCTGCAACACAAACACTGTGTGAAAAGCGAACATTGCTTACCAACATGCTTGAATGTGTGCAGCCTGCAGCAGCGGCAGCCACAGTTCCTGAAGTTTGAACAAATACCATTGTCAGTTTCTGGCTGCAACTGCAACCGCCATGTCTGGACTGACATTAACTATGGAGGTCAAATTTAGTTTCTTAATTCTGTTCTTATTCTGTCATTAAAGTCTTGGAGTCTAAATTGTTTTTATACTGACAAACAAAGTCACCATATGCCCTGCAATTTTTCTAGTTCCCTTGACAGACACACATCCCTTCTGCCACAAAGCTGACATCCTGCTTCGATTACCCTTCCTGTCTGTTCATGCTCACTTCCATATACACATCTATATTTTTACATTTCTTTTGCTGTATTTTGCCATTTGCAGCTTACTTTACCCAAATAGATTCCCAAATTTTTACCTGCAGGTCATTTGTGCAGCTTATTCTTTCTGTTTGCTAGTCTCCATTCACAACTACCCAATTTTTACACAACAAATGCATTCTGAACTATCTTTTTTCAGCAATCCCCTATGGTCACTCACTCACTCTCACCTGATCGTATTTGCAACTTGACCATGTAATACAGGTTCACTGATCGCTGTGGCACTGCTGTGGGGTTGCTGGCTGAAGTCTCATTCTGCAGCTGGCACAGTGTTTCTTGTACTGGGGTCAGTGGATTCACCACGAAACTGCAGTAGAGGTTAAAAATACGAAAGTGTAATTAATAACGACGCTGTCAGTTGCTGACAGCGTCTTATATAGGTCTACTGTCCGCCATAAGTAAACAGATGTAAGCGCCGACGACACGACGTTAGCATAAGACATTCTGTTTTAATTTGTAATTAAACATTTCAACGGATGATGTGGACCGTCGAGTACGATCGCAATCTTATGGCACCTGCGTGCGCCGGTAGATGGCTTACAGCGTAGGGTATGAACGAGTGGGGGTCACAGCACGGGGTGAGGGAAGCAAATATACCGGCAACAGAGTTGTGTCTCTTTCCAAAAACATTAGTTTGTGTTCTTACCTCAGTGCATCATTTGTGCTCCATTCAGTGCCACTCTGACATGCACTCCCATATACTATATGGCATTGCATGTCCTTGACTGTGGCTAACTGTCCAGCTTTTTAGACACTGTCATAGTACAGTGCGAGTATTCTGTGAAGATCATTTGTTTTCGGTTAATAGAGGCCAACACAGAGCGATATGCACTCTATACCTGCTTGTAAACCAGTAACCCGACACACGCCCACCATCTCCTGAGGACAAATCCAAGTCTGTTCTTTGCGCCGTGCCTCAAGACGGCGATCGGACTCTACACAACACATACTGACAGACATTCCGTTTACCTGAAGGCAGCTGCCTGGCAGTCCGGCTCCTCCCGACACCACCCTTGACATTCGTGCAGCGACAGATTCTTGACCGTGTAGTAGGTGCTGCCTCTGTAGTCGAGTTCGGTCAGCTTCTCAAATGCAACCCGACCTGTGAACATGTGCAACGCACCATCACCATTACTGAGAATGTAGCGTCTCTGACGGAAGCTTTGCCGCGTCCCTCAGGAAATCCTACCTTTCACATGGAGACGATAAAGATACACACTGTACTATAGTGTATAGTTAGTGTCAGTAAGGGTGACATCTGCCCACATCTGGAATTTTACGCAGCATAAATTGGTAGTTGGTTATCGACGTTTCGGGGCCACCTATAGGTTCCATCTTCAAGAACTTTTGAAGGTAGGACCGAAAAGTTTTACCGGCAGTCAGTGATAAACGACCACTCTACGCTGCGTAAACCCTCGGAAGAACGCAGATCTCATTTACAACGCGGCGGAAGCCTGAAATCACGCGTGATCACGGATTGTGCTGTTTTTTCTCTTCACAAATTGCGTTACTCACCGCGTCGGACAGGCGACAGAACCTAGACATGTCGCTGAGAGACGTATTCTCTTAATGAACGTATTGTAAAGTGCCTTTGTTTATTTGTTTTTCTTCCGTTTTTTTCCTTCTTTCTTTTGTTTGTTTGTGATGTCTGCTTGCACTAACAGTGACAGTAGATCTCACTGGCAACGTTATTTCGATATTGCCAGTTGAATTCTCAACGGGCAATACACTAGCATTACATTAGCAATACACTAGCATTACATTAGCAATACACTAGCATTACATTAGCAATACACTAGCATTACATTAGCAATACACTAGCATTACATTAGCAATACACTAGCAAAATTAATCTACAGTTGTTGTTCTTTACTAAATTATATTGGATAAAAAAATTGTTAGATATGATGTAGAGAGGCGGGTGGGGTAAGGGGGGGGGGTTCCATACAACATTGTGGGCAGGAAACATGAATGGAAGAAACAAATTTGGGAGACCAGGGCATAGATTGGACTGCAAGTTAGAGCAGATTTTAAGGAAGGAAGTTTGGAAAGTGCCATCTGGATTAAGATGGCACAAGATACAAACAATTTGTGGACACAGTTGACGAATGTAAAATAGATGATGTGCACACATACAGTCTCGATGTTCGTGGAACTTGATGTTCAAGATTTTGACCTTTCTTGATAATATTTGTTCCATTATTTCGACCTCTCTTTTTGACTGCTGTCTACAATCGGGATGAGACCACGTGACTGCCGAGTTGGTGTCCCATCTGCTCCTATTGCGCAGGTCGCTCTCAGCTCAGTTAAACTTAGCCTGTCTTTAAGTGCGGTATACTTATCATGGAATCACCGAATGTATTTTATGATTCCAAGAAGTGTTTGTAATTTATCGGAGTAAATTTTCTTGCCTTCTTCCTGCTTTTCAGAGTCATTTATCTTACTACCATTTTTAATTTCTTTGATCCAAACACGCATTTTGCACTGAAAATCGATTCCGATATTCGTGACAGTTTTTCGGCCGCAGGTGCTTCCCGAACATTGAGACTGTACTGTGCTTAGTGTGTCATGACCAAAGTTAGGTACAGGTTTCTGACCCCTGCTTTAATTACCCCATTCAGTACGAATATGGTTATTGGCCTGACGTCATTTAGGTCTGTGCCTGGCACTGTCCGATGTACATAGCAAGTAGCCCACTGTATTGTCGGTCAAGACAGCATATCTGGTTCTGCTGACACGATGTGACGGTCTTACGGGACTCGCTTGGAAGAAGCACCGTTAGCTAAACAGCAATATACCGTACTGTCCACGGAGCTGGAGTTCTCAGGAATATGGCAGGGGTCGGTAAATGTTTGGCAAAGTGGTCGGACTTTGGCAGGAACATATGTACTGAATTGTATTTGAAGACAGTCCGTATCGCGCGGTAAACACAAACCATCTCGGTTATAAAATCCAATCTGTTGATGTTGTATAGGGAAATTTGTTGCCTTATTTACAAAGAAATTCGCGAGGATTTGTGAGTTATATTTCCCTCCGTCCGCAGCAGAGCATTGTCTGGGAGCTGCGACTCGAAGTCAGCCGGTGCGGGCAACTCTAGCTTCGGCAAGACGGAAGGAACTTATGCCGCCGGCTGAGGGATGATCAAAATCCGCCCAGACTTCGGGTAAGGGCGTGTGTAACTGAGCAGGCCTTTCAAGGCATCCAAATCGACAGAAAGAACCGTGGCCGAGGTTGTTCCTTAGTTCTACCTGTGGTTTTCAGTTATTTTCCTCAGTTGTAAGGTGATGCCCAAATATAGGCCTAATCCAAAGATGGGGTTCGGCCCGGATCCCCCACCCCCAGTCACTGAGAGCTCACGAGTGTGGCTTCACTGTATCGAAAAACCCGTTATTTATCCGATGCGGCGGAGCAAGTCTTGGTTGAGAGCCCAGGAAGCTATGCAACCTCCTTTCGTTCCCTCCTCACACCACCCCCCAGAAAACACATTACCACTTGAAGCAGAAGTCCTTGGTTTGATACCGTCAAGGCCCTCTGACACTCCCCACTATGAATCGTCACGTCCACGAATCCTTCCCACTTCAACTTTGGACGCTGTAGGGCCTTTCCTAGATGAACGGCGACACTCTTGGGTGTCACGAAGTCTAAATTTTGACTTCCTCGAAACATTCTCAGTTTGAATTGTGCACGGAGTCATAAACATAAAATTGAATTGTGAAGTCCACGACACTGGACACATGCTGTCTACGTACTGAGGCTGCAGACTGCGTGGCTCAGTATGAGGAGCAGCACTGCTGTTGTCCATCTGAAGTCTGGTGTGCTGCATCTGCCGCTCAGTCGCATCGCGAACCTGCAAGTAAGAGAGGGAGCGTTATATCAGAGCGACACATTCGTTGCATATTTTACTTTTTTGTATGCGGTTAGTTTAACGACTGTGTCTCTATCTCAGTTTAACGACTGTGTCTGTATCTCAGTTTAACTACTGTGTCTCTATCTCAGTTTAACGACTGTGTCTCTATCTCAGACAAAATAGTTTCGAATGGTGGGATGAATGGCGACTAAGGAATTGGATGGGATGTCAGAAGACGGCCATTGCGTGCTTTGAAGTATTATCCCGAAATTCACCTGCAGAGGCTGAGGGGAAGTCAGTGAAAATAAGCTTGTACCTGTCCGGTTTGTCTGTTCCTTATCTTTCCTTAAGTGACGGCAGTCACCTTCCTCGCAGCTTTCACTTCTTCACTGATGGAGCACGGAAAACAATTCTTACTGAAGTCTTAACTTCCTGAGCTCGGGAGGGTCCTGTCCTGTCCTGTCCTGTCCTATCCTGTCCTGCCCTACCCTCTCCTGTCCTGTCCTGTCCTGACCTGCCCTTCCCTGTCCTGCCCTTCCTTGTCCTGTCCTATCCTGTCCTGCCCTCCCCTCTCCTGTCCTGCCCTGTCCTATCCTGTCCTGCCCTGCCCTTCCCTGTCCTGTCCTGTCCTGTCCTGTCCTGTCCTGTCCTGTCCTGACCTGCCCTTCCCTGCTCTGCCCCTTCTTCCTGTTTTTCGCAGCTGTAAGTCACTGCACTTCCTCAAATTGTCTTACGTAATTGGCAACATTTTGTTCTCCGGCTTCGAGCCCCAGAAAGTAGCCCAACGAAGACTCCCTCCGCCACTCCCAGAACGAGATACAGACACTTCAGAACCAGTCAAGGTCCTCAGCCAAAACGGGAAACCTCTTAGCTTAGGCACGGTTGCAATAGAAGTGTCTGATTTCCGTATCACAAGGCCAGCATTGCTCTCAGTGTGTCGATGACACTTGCCGCATTTCTGCGCCTTGAGACAGCTCTTTGGTTGGCCGGTTGGTTAATACCCGAGTCATTCAGAATCAACACAAACCAATTCATTCGTCGTGAAGTTGGAGGAAGTATGTTCTTCCAAAGCATCTGGACAATTAACCGTTCTGTGTTGCCAAAACGCAGAGCAAACCGCCATCTCATGTATGTCAATCTTTTTGCTTGACTGGCAGTTCGCTTGTCTGTTAGCGACCTGAAGATCGCCTAAAAACATTGACCGACAAGTGTTGTCGGCTTACTGTGATGCAGTTGTGTTAACTTAACCTCATTCCACTCATCAAATGCAACATTCGTGCTATCCGTAACCAACTCACTGACTGTTCAGATTCAGAGTATTTGCCATGCAGGTCACGACCTAGACCCGTTTTTCGCTGGAGTCCAGTTGCTACACTGCCTGACGGTTTTCCGCTGTCTAACCTGGCAAACATCGGGACAGGACACCGAGCAAACCACGGCTGTTCCTTCCCAGTCCCTCAAACTTTCGTCACTGTCCAATCACAACGCAATGAGATACGCGTCATGAAATAAATAAGAAATCCAATTAAGTTAGAACTGAAATTGAAAAATATCTGTTACAATTTTGATTAACCCTCTAAAGCCCAGTGGTCTGTATATGCACCGCCAGTTTAACACACAACAATTCTACGTTCTGCCCACACACTGTATTTATGTGTTTTGTGTGGATCTGAGAACAAACAGTGATTATTTCCCTATACAACATTAACTGACTGGTTTGTATAACTGAGACGGAGTGTGTTTACTGCGCGGTACGGACTGGCTCCTTGTAAAAATATATTACGCGTCGTCCTTGAAGTGTCACGACAGGTTTCGGAAAAAAGAACTCCGAAAAATCCAGCTGGTGGAAGTAATGACCACTCAGTTTATTCACCGCTTTTCTGGAATTGCAATATTATGGCTGTGTTCACAACAGACCGAAATTATACCAGCTGTACCCAGTCTGCACGCTTTGATTGAGATCAGGTTCAATATCACCCCTAGTTAACCTGTGGGTCTCCTAAACTGGCTGAGCCATTCAGCCGTTGACACTGCACCCGCTACATTCGTCTTTCTCCTTTGTTTTGCGCCATCATGTCGTAATATATTTATATTTGTAGAAAGTGGGCCCGGTAGCTCAGTCGGTATAGTGACTGACTACGAGCTGGACGGTCCGATATCGAATCCCGGTGGGGACGAGATTTTCCGCCCGTCCAGACCGGCCCTGGAGCCCACCCAGCCTCCTGTACAATAGATACCGGGTTTTTCCCGGGGGTAAAGTGCGGCCAGGGCGAGCTGCTGACCACTCACCCCCTTCTAATGCCGCGGTCATGGAAGAGTAGAGCTATACCTCTACCGACCCTCTGGGCCACAACGGGCCTGTAACGGGATCACTTTACCTTTATACATTTGTAGAATATTACTAGTTTGAAGTTCCGCTTTATGCAGTTATTTTCATTACGTCCATTCTCCTCTCATTTCTTCTGCCTTAGGTCTAGATATTTCCCTCAAAGCCCTGTTCTCAAACGTCCTGTCTTCATTCTCCCCAATTAACCCTTTCAAGTAGAGTCCCAAACACATAAACCGCCTGCTGTTTAGCGTCAGAACGCTGTGCATTGGACATCCGCAACATTTTCTTAAAATCCTTCAAATAACTCTCACAATAAACAGCCACTATTTCCCTGCTGGTCTATAACTGACGCGAAATGAGATATTTTAAGCTCTTACAGCTGTGTTAATGAAGATTTAAGTGACGCCATTTTAGTGTCTTCTATGAGGTTAGAACTGGATCTTCGATAATATTTATATCATTCTGAGGCTTCAGAGTCTTAACTTTTCCAAATTCCACAAAGTGCTTCATATTTCCCGGCCAAGATAACCTCAAACTGAGCTGGAGAGTTATCCTCGGCTGTTAAACACGGCAGAGATGCGATGAGTGTGCTACGAGAGTGTTCAGGATTCCGCAACACGCACGGTGAACGTAACTGTGCCGGCCTGACAGGTCGCTTTACTAGTCCCGTTACCTCACAAGGCAGCATGTAGAACTGCGAACTGTAGGAGTGTGAAGCGAGAATTAATTGCGTGTTAGGTCACTGGGCTAACGTGTGTGAGCAGAGTATGCTTGTGTGTGTGTGTGATTGTATGTGTGGGTGATATGCAGGAATGTGAAACGACTTCTGTGTCCAAGTCAGCGCCGATGTCCGACACAGAGCAGTGCTTTGTTTGAAGGCTACAAAGGCTTCTCGCTCTTATCCTTTTATAAGGGTAATATTGGGTTAAAGGTGAGTAGGAATCGTTTGTGGAATAATACTGACAGGGGGAAGACCTAAGTACTGGGACGAAAACCTGTCCCAATGCACTTCCTTCACCACAAATTTCACATGGAATGGACTGGAATCGAAGACGGACCAGACCATGTGACAGTGTGCGCGGCTAACCAACCGAGCCATTGAACGGCTCAACAGGCAGTATATTAAGAAATGTGACCTTCCTGTTCCCTATCGCGGACCTAACAGAGAACACACAAAAATACAAACAAATCTACTTTTTCTGCTGCCGATAGATAAGGTAGTCATGGTTGTTACAGCGAAGTACACTGTTCAAGTGCTGTAAAAGTACACAGAAATAACGTAAATATTACAACGCATATGGTTATTGCGTATATATAAAAAAAAGGTGCACAGCAAAATATGTTTTCGACTTTGGTCACGAAAACATGACGCATTGGAGATCGTGAGTATACAACATGCAGAATGCTGTATCGATAACACTGTACGCTTGACAGCAGTTTGAATTACTAAATTACCGCCTATCGAATGTTCTTTTCGATTTGATTATCGATAAACTCTGGAATGCCGGGATATCGGCGCTCAGCTGACATGATGCCATTCAGTGCAGCCACCGGCAGATCGTAATAGGCTACAGAATGTGGTATGAAGAGTTACAGTCTGTAGAACCGTGTGAAGATTGTCATTACTGGCGGATTTCATACCAAATGTAAGATTACGAAGTGCATAAAGTGAGTACTTATTGTCTGGGAAGAGTGAATTGTATCCGGAAAGTCAACATGCGTGAGGAGCAAACAGTGCAGCCATCAGTACAATAATGGTAAGTGAATTTGCAGTGGACGTATATGTAACAACTGCAGTAATTGTCGTCGTGTGTCGTTGCCCAGATGTCACAAACAACAGATAAATCTTGAAGAACCAAATGCTTACATTACATAACAAGAAGCTGCATACAACAGAACCGTTTACCCCCTCTCGAGCATGTTTCAACATTACGTAAGGTTATCTGCATGAACACTTACTGTAAACATATTACTGTATTTACTAAAGTTTACATAAGTAATTGCACGTTGGAAAGCAACACCAGCAGCACACAATGTGCTGTGGAGAACAACCGCTAGTTTCGTTACTGTTAAATGTTTCGACCAGGCTATGCCGCCATCACACAAAGCATGTAAAATACAGAGTAGACATTACTGCAATATTTACAAAATTTGGGCTACGCGCACGGTCAGTTACGATGCTTCAATCTGTATCATTGTGTTCACAGTAGCCAGCTACCCCTTATACGCATGAGTACAAAATCATGTACATGTGCTGATTATGCTAGTGCAATGTATGTTACCCACTCATATATTTTATATGCTACATCAGGGGCGCACAAATTTTGTATTGTGACGCCTAATAGTTGTGGATCCTCAGAGTGGACCTTGCTGCATGACACTCATCTGGCGCTTAAAATTTGGAGATGACTTCTAGATAGTTGGAAGATGTGCATACTTCTGCTCTAGAGGTTATGTCTCTGTTGTTAGTTATTTATGATCTGTTGAGCCAGTTTGATAAGGTTGTACCCTGTGCAGCTTTTAACAGTTTTGCTAAGGCAAGACAAGAATGCAGTTGTGCTGCACCTGTAAGGAAGCTGTTTGAGTATGGATGGTATAGTGTCCTGTGGCGGTTGATTGGCAGCAATGCTTTCGTCCCTTGTTCAAGGAGTGGCAGGTCACGTGTCATTTAGATCACGTATGCAGTGAAACACCTCATTTGCGTTAGCTTGCAAGAAACACTGTCTAATTGTAACAGGTGTGTCAGAACCCTGCCTTAAAATCAGTGCTTTTATTGTAGGTTCCTTTCGAGTCCACACCAATAGAAATTATGAAATGTATGCATAATGTCTCCCCAAACCCACAAATTAACATTTTGAAGTATGTAACAGCCTGAAAGTACCCTTTATCCCATGATCCCCGATGCCTCAAACATTTTTTGTTTGAAGCTTCCCAGGCTTCGCCCGTTTGTCCTTCTGGTAAGAGCAACGTGTGGGTGAAGATGAGTGTGAAGCATTTGTGGAATGATACGGACAGGGGAAAACAGAAGCATTCGGTGCAAAACCTAACCCATTGCCACTTTGTTACCACAAACTTCACACAGACTGGTCTGGGGTCGATCTTCTATGCATGCATTTGTGATAAGTCATAAAGACTTTAATAACAAGACATAAAATTTGAAGAAATAAATATGTGGGTGCGTTGAATGATGTAGTGGTGACGAAGGAAGAGGAGATTGGCGGGGGTTGGAAATGTGAGAGTTAAGAGGCACAGAGGGGTGTTCGGGCGAGAAAGCACCCCCAAGTGTTGCGGAGGGAAGATGGAAGGACTGTTATGCCAGATAAAACAGACAAGTGCTGTATTGTCCAACTAATGCACTCATTTATGTAAAAACATTAAATTTCTAAAAACCAATTAAACTTATAAAAGCCGCTCCAACATGTTTCGGTTCACGCAGGAACCATCATCAGGGAGCTGCAACCAGTGCTTAGCTAAAATTACAAGTCTTGTTCAGCTGTTCAGTTTAACGTTTTTACATAAATGAGTGCATTAGTTGGACAATAAAGCATTTGATATCTTTGATGCACGGTATAGCCATGAAGAAAACAGACAAAAGTTTTCCCTTTACGCTCCATAAAATCATACAGTGCAGTAAATGTTTGTATAGCTCAACCCATGCTTAACCTGGGCGCAAGATGGGGGGAGTGTTTACTGTAACAAGACACAGTGAAAGTTGAGGGACTGGAAAATGGGTTTGAAAGATAAAAATTATTTGCGTCGTTACAAGTGTTTTTCTTGCCGAATGCTATTCGTTACAGGAAGGCCGCTGGTCTTAAGGGATTTAAAAAATGCTTGTTTAAAAGACGGAGTACAAAATCTAGTCTCTTTCCACCGAGAGTCCAGAAATTGAGGTAATGTTTGATAACTGATATTGGAACTCAGTGACGTGCCCCTAAGACACTTCAGCTTGCAGAAGACGTTTAGGAGATACCGAGTGCCTAACTGGCATTACAATTATTGTAATTATCGAGTCATTTTCTGTTACGCTTTACCATGTCCCGCCTGCTTGCAGAGACCTGCAATTTTGATGTAAATGATTATCGGGCAGTGTCGGCGATAGAAGGGCGTGAGCAACTACATTAGCGAGCCACTGCTCGCACGCACGTACCGTCAGTGTAGCAGCGGTATGCGCACAGCGTTTACAGATTCACTTCGCACCACACGTAACACGTTACCTCCCCATTACAGATTCCAGTCGCCTAATTTTGCGCAGTGAGAGACACTGTGCCTGTGCTCCTGTGAACAGCCCGCCGGTAAAGCAGGGTTTTTAATGAAGAAATGCGCCGTAATTCTGAGTCTTGAACGTTCAGCTGTGCGCAGGCGTAGACTGAGCCAGGGATGGTGGAAATTGTGTGTGACGTGCGGCTGTCAGCAGTTGGTGTCAAGATTACGGTATTCTGGGATATGACGCCGTGTACGTTGCTAAATATATGCCGACGATCGGAGACACCTGCTGCCCCATGTTATCATTCTGTATATGTAAAAGCACACGGCGCCACGTTCCTGAACGCATTGATCGTGAACAGTTCCAATCCGCAATTTTTGTTTGTACAATACGGGTCCGACTGTCGTTCGGTTTGCTACCCAAGAGTGTGAAGACTATACTGTATACAGCACACAGAACTGTAATTTTGCTTGTTTTGAATGGGTGTGAAATTTGCTCTGGAGTTGTCCGAGAGCAGAATGCTGAGGAGGACACTTCAGTGTGAGGGGGAGGCAGTGTTTAACAGTAGACTGAGGGAGGGAGGCTGTGTAGTGAGCAGCTTAATGATCGGTACTGTACTGCTAGGGAGGTTGCGTAGTGAGCAGCTTAATGATCGGTACTGTACTGCTAGGGAGGCTGCGTAGTGAGCAGCTTCATGATCTGTAATGTCCACAGAACTTTATTCGAATGATCATATCAAGGAGAATGATGTGGGCGGAACATGTAGCACGTATAGGAGCGTAAAGAATTACATATAGGTTTTGGTGGGTAAGCCGAAGGAGAGACGCCACTTGGAAAACCTAGGAATAGATGGTAGGACAACATTATAATGGATCTTAAATACATGGGGTGGGAGGTGTCGACTGGATTGATCTGGCTAAGGGTAGGAACAGTTGGCGGGATGTTGTGAAAACAGTAACGGATCTTCGGGTTGAACAAAGTGCAGGGAATTTCTTGACTAGCTGAGCAACTGTCAGCTTCTCAAGAAGGACTTCCCGCCCTGGAGTCAGTCGGTTAATTCCTTCGTGTCCAAGTCTGCAGAGCTGCCAACTTGCTGCTATGAACTGCACAGGCAGATTAGCGGAGGAGTTGGCTGCACTGGCGGACGGGGACCCGTTATTTGGTCGGCAGAAGGAACATGACGCCTGGATCTACTTTACGCTCCACGGCGTAGATTGAAGCTCGGACGTTTCGGCACGTGCAGATGCTATAAGGACGTGTTTTCTATCGATTTTTTGACAGACATTCCACGAAACACACCGCCTTGGTTGTGGTTGCTATACTTACCACATTATTTGTGTTTGGTGTGACACTTACAGCAAACAGTGATCATTTCTCTAAACAGCATAACCTAACCTAACCTAACCTAACCTACCGGTGCATACTGTGGGCTGGGATATGCAATAAGGTTTTGTTACTTGAAAGTTGTGTTTGAAAGACCGCGTCGTGGCTCCGGCGATCAGTCGTCTGCATCTCTACGTAGAAGGACGGGTTTGATCCCCGACCAGTCCATGTGGGCTTTGTGGTGGACAAAGTGGCACTGGGATAAGCTTTTCTTCTATTGCTGTGTTTTCACGCTGTCACTTTTATTCCAGCTGCCCTCCATATTCGTCGGCATCTTTACAGCAGCTCTTAGCAGAAGGACAAACGGACGAAGTCTGGGAACCTTGACGCCCTTTCGGATGTCGAGGAAAGCAGTTCGTCACGTTGTTCTCCGTTTTATGTATTCCAAAGGCCCGCACAGCTGTGCACGTTCTGAAGCCATGAAACAGTTCGGTTTGTGAGGCTGTGCGGTCTGTGTGCTGCACAAGCCGCGGGGACTAGTGTCGTTCAGTTCACCATGACAACGTTAAAACTTACAAACTGACAGACGAGTGTGTTTGTTTAGAGCTGTCCATATTCCGTTCAACACACCGGTTATACAGTAGTCAGGCCAACGATTCCACGTTAACAACATTCAACCAAAATTTGCCAATTTGCATCGTGCCTCCTACATGCTGCGGCCTTTACGTGGCCATCGTCAGGGCGGTCTCCAGCAAAGGAGTGCAGTGAGGGCAGATTATTGTGTTCCTTTCTTAGAGACCGCCGCCCCCGAGGATGGACATTTAGAGGCCAAGGTATGTATGGGGTACACTGTAAAGTGACAAATGATTGTTGAATATTGTGTATTGTGCAGCTGTTGGATTGAATGCTGTATAATGTTTGTTGTTTGTTTGCTTGTTTGTTTGTTTGCTTGTGCTTTTTTACGACTTACTAGTTCCGCCTCTATACCGTTGAGTGTTGTGATTATTAGCAAATAATGAATTGGAAGGGACATGGAAGGCAGCGGGCTTGGCCTACTTTGATATGATATGCAAGCAGTTGTCAAGGTGGTCCTGAATCCCCGGGCTCCGGGCAGAGATTGCAACACGCGACCTGCTGAACATGAAGCAGCATTTGGACGCTTGGTGAACCAATGTGCTGTACATATTGCACCTTCCGGCCTGCTGACAGTGCACAGTGGTGACCTTGAAGACTGTGACCTGTAGGCTCTATCGTTAGCTGTATTGTCCACGCAAGATAGGGCTGGCTGTTCTTTACATCCAGTCACTGTTGCATCTATTAACTCCCACATTCAGTACATCCAACCACAGTTTCATCTATTAACTCCCACATTCAGTACATCCAGTCACAGTTGCATCTACTAACTCCCACATTCAGTACATCCAGTCACAGTTGCATCTATTAACTCTCACATTCAGTACATCCAACCACAGTTGCATCTATTAACTCCCACGTTCAGTACATCCAGTCACAGTTTATCTTGTAACTCCCAGATTCAGTACA
>Ga0123352_10003494_pt1 | contig 22750 bp, 16 predicted proteins | sample TergutLab28metaG_FD_89700 | JGI IMG/M metagenome (GOLD analysis project Ga0123352, IMG submission 89700) | Labiotermes labralis P1 segment gut microbial communities from Petit-Saut dam, French Guiana - Lab288 P1 | ecosystem: Host-associated > Arthropoda: Insects > Digestive system > Gut ...
TCATAACTCCGTAACCGTCCAAAATCGGACACATGTTTATATGAACTTTTTTGATCACGAAGACCTAGGAAATCACCTCCTGCAGTTATGCCCTAAAGTCGTGAAACACCCTGTATATATACAAAACAGATAACTGGAAAAGTAATTTTAATGCAAATTTCTAACAATGACTTAATATTTATTTCCACCTTTTATATCCATTTTCATGTTTTGATAGTTGCAAAAGTAATCACACATCTTGTTTTAACACTGATTGTTTAATGCCAATATTTATCACCCTATTCTGTTTTAGTGTTGTCAGAACAAAAGAAATGCATTCATTCAAGTAACAAAATGCAATGGCTATAATGTTTTAATTTACAAAACTCCTACATGTTTCAGGCCTCACTGGCACATAATCAGGGAGTGCAGTTGTACAAAATAATCACCAGCCTAGCAATTGTTTTGTATAACTGCACACCCTAATGATTATGTGCCAGTGAGGCCTGTAAAATGTTGGAGTTTTGTAAATAAAAATATTATAGTGTGTGCATTTTGTTGGTAAAATTTGTAACAATTACATCACAATGCAAAGAGTGAAGAATGTACACTTACAAAACTGTATTAATGAAAGTGCTATGATAAAAGTCATGTATTCAAATACCTTAAACAGTTGGCAAAGTGTATAAACATCAGATACCCTGGATGAAGGATGAAAAACAGAATCGGTATGTACTTTTTTGATAGGTCATTTAACTAAGTGCACACTGAGATTACACAGTTAAAGGGAATTACCACCTTTTACTGGTTCTTATAAGATCAAGCATCAAGTGGCAACTATAATGAACCATTAACGTAGTTCAAACCTTATGAACACAAAAGGATATCTGATTTTTTGGGGGGGCCAAACAGAGGGAAGTAAATACATTTTTAAGGAATATAACTATCAATGTTCGCATTCTCTTCCCAAAAACAATGTCCAGAAGCTGATCTGTTTCCATTACCAGGTGCAACGATCAGCATTCAAGATTAGCACAACTGCATACAAACCTTTCCTTCCTTATGCCTAGTAACAGAAACAGGTCTAGTTTCCCAAATGTCATTTGGAAAAAAGCTCAATATAATGGACAGTGTCCAAAATCAAGTTTATTCAACATACCATCATGAAAATATTTAGACATAGCTTATATTTTAATTACTACATTCCCTGATTACATACCAATGATGACAATAAAGATTAATTTAAACAATTTGTTCCAGTAAGTCATCAATATAAACAGACTGATGAATGTGATCTCATTATACATTTCAGATTCATAAAACTCTCTAATATTGATGTTCTAGTGCAGCAAATAAAGTGTGTGCCTTACCTCTGTCTGTTTCTGGTAGCACCATATGGACAGTGATTGTGTGTTCAAACCTATCAATAACTTTGCACAGTTTTGAAATTATAAATGGTTTTTCTGGATCATCATCACAATGTGAAGTCACAAAAATCTGCAGACAAAAGAAACAGACATACAAGTAATACATAAATAATGTAATTTCCTCAAATATAACACATTTATTTACAAAAATTACCTTGTTGGATCCAAAAAACCCCTCAGCTTTCAGCGTCCTGTCATCATTTGCTAACAGTTTTGGTTCATTACTATATTTCTCAAGAACTATTTTCATGGTTTTTGCATCTAAACGGAGAGCTTTGGCTAATGTGACTTTGAATTCTCCAACTGTTTGTGAGACGTTTCCTCGCACAACTGTAGGACCATCTACTTCTTCAGTCTCAAGGTCCACTACAAATACTTTTGTTGCAACACCTGTACATCAAGAAATAAGTAATGAATCACAAAAAATTTGTTTCATTACATTTTCAGCAATGTAGTACTGAACATCTGAGTGAGAAGAGTTAGAAAATACTACTACTAGCTTTCCTGCCATATTGCACCTCTTCTTTCACCAATTTGTGTTTCTTTTTCATGTTTGTGGCTGTCACTCAAACCATGAAAAAACTTCATTCTATTTCAGATGCATGGATGTTGGAAGTTCACATTTATACATAGCAAAATTAATAGGATAGCATCTGTGAAGATATAGGATTCACTAAATTAAACTCTGTCAAACATGGTACTGTATACGTTCCATATAAGAATATTATACTATGTCATAAACAATAAGTGCAAATCAATAAAATATGCTTTATCATATATTATTCGCCGACATGTTTCAGTTGCTTCTGTGACCATCAGGGTGTTATACAAGAATATGAACAATATACAATTACACACTGTTTGTATTCTTGTATGACGTATTGCTTTTATTCTTGTATGACACACTGATGATGGTCACAGAAGCGACTGAAACATGTCAATGCATAATATACAATAAAGCATATTTGAAAGATGTGCATTTGTTGGTTTATTACATAGTATAAACAGTACCATACCTGCAAGTCCCATGAAAGGGGAAAGAAAAAAAAATTACATTTGCCAACAGCCAAAATTTACCTTCCTGCAGACACATATGTGTGACAGATGAGAGTATCAGAAACATGTTTCTTAAAATATTCAGCAGACTGTAATCAAATAACACCCTATGGAACATCTGATTTACAGAAGTCATTATATACCACAAAGATCATTTTCTATGTTTTGAAATCATTTACTGATGTATCCATTGTCAGTCTCTCACTGTAAAATTGGACAACGACCTACAGAAAACCAAGAATAAACAACTACTGAACAATTTAATGTACAGAAAGTTATGGCAGGAATGAGATGATGAAACAGGTTTCTGCCAAGTGAAGTGTTACTATTATTATGTCTTCACTGCAATGTGGTGACAATTTACTTCATCTCAATTCAAAGCTTTGTAATGCAGAGCATTATTTACCTACACATTTCATTTCATTTTACTGCTTGTGAGCAATACAGAACCAATATAATTTTACCATAACATTCAAAATGTACAGTTAGTACGTATTAGAAATCAGACATGCACAGTCTACAACTAGAATTTACCTCCTGGTAGGTAAGTTTCAAATTCAGCATCCTCTCTGCGAATTTCTAAAAGCAAGCCATTTCCACGAAGACCACCCAGAGTTTCGCCTATCGGATCATTCGCACAGCCCTCAAAACTGCATTCAATGGTGTCTTGTAGTCTATCATAACTCACTAAACGACAATGTTCTAGAGGAACTACCTCTTCCAAATGGAGATTCTGCAAACGGAAATTAAAATGGAATATTACCCTTTACCACTAACTACAAGTTCTCTGTACTTGTTCCTGCTATGCTGTACAGAGACAAAAGCAGTAAAAAAAAAAGTGAAACATCAAGAAGAAAGGAGAAAAGACACTGTTACTTATCTTAATGAAACCTGTAAGTCATTTATTTTTCACTTCTTTTCCTAGGGGTTTTGATTCCTGTCAGGAGCAAGAGTTTCTTTTTACAAAGCATCTGTGGGACTGGCCCAGTCCCCATTTCAATTGGTATCAGCAATCTTTCCTAGTAGCAAAGTCGGCAGGTGTGAAACTAACTACTCGCCTTCACATAGCACCTCTGAACTGACCCAGTCCAAATTTCAATTGGTAGCAGCAATCTTTCCCAGTGGTACAGTAAGCAGGTGTGATGCTGACTATTCCCATACATACAGCACCTCTGAATTGACCCAGCCTCCAATTCAACTGGTACCACGGTTCTTTCCCACTGGTAAAATAGCAGTCATGAAGCTGACCACTTGCCTCCACACGGCACCTCTGAACTGACCCAGCCTCCAGTTCAATTGGTGCCAGAGGTAAAATCAGCAGATGTGACACTGGCCACTTGGCTCCATACAGCGTCAAGGTCTCCGTGGCACAGAGAGACAACTTTACCCTTATATTGTATCTCTCCACAAAGTAGATTATAACATTTTAAAGCCATCCTTGTGCTTATTTACAAATCATGCCAATAGAGGTATGGGAAGGGTGGAGGTGTAGCACCACCAATTAATGCTGGCATCCACATGACAACCAGTAGTTAGCATCTTGTTCCACATACAGTTAAAAAGTCTGTTATAATAAGAGTTAGTTGTGGTGCAAAAAATTTTCATGACAGCGAACAGTCATCCTACCTAGAGGTGCATGTGGCAACAAATACAGGGATGCTGGTAAGTCCTTAGCCCGAATAGGAAGGAAACACGGTAATGTTTCTGTCAGAATTGTGTGAATTTCCTTCAGTGCCTTGCCTTGCAGGAAAAAAAACTTGATGACAGCTCGCATCTCGATGTTGTTGAAATCACATGCGTCCATGACATGCTTCCCAGCTTGTTTCCTTCCTGGTCAGGTTAAGGACTTATCAGCACCTCGGGCACCCTATCCAGAATCAAATGTTTATTTTACAGATACCTCACTATCACTAGTGACAAAACGCAAGTATCATGAAGGAATTATGAGCTGCTGAGCAGAACTGGAATTGTAAGTGTATCATTTTATAAATTACAACTCAATATACCAACAACCAACTACCACATGGTGTCATACTCACTAATACCCAATGACTAACACAGATAATGCCACCATGTATTACTGCGAGGAACTGCAGTTTTTAAAGTGCAGGTTAAGTAAAGATGGATGAAGCCTCATTCTTAAATAATAATATAAATATATATAATACAGTCATACATAACTTCATATTTATTAGGTTAGGTTATAATTCAGCCATGTTTCGGCCAAACTGCAGGGCCATCTTCTGGCTGATCTTTGAGTAGGTGGGGTGTATAACTGATAATGCTTTCAATCTACAAAATCTTGCGTTACAAAAGTTGGTTAAAATAATTATGTTACATGGTATTAAAAAACTTAGGATTAAAGTTCAAATATTATAATTTTTTATACAATAGGCATAAAAAAAGTACTAAAAAGTATTAAGAAACAGACAGTAAAATTAACACAGTAGTTAATGGGGGTATACAGTGGTGGGGTTCTTTCTTATTAAATATGGTGGTGAGGTTTTTCTTGACGAATTCTCTTCTGTGTGGTTCTTATTAAGAGATTGTGGAGAAGTTTGTCTTGAAAGACAAAGTATCTTCCATATGGTCACTATTAGCTTGCTGTAGAATTGGTTGCACTCGCTCAGAAGTAGTTTGTAGTTATATGTGTCTGTGCATGAATGTTCTTGTATGAAGAGAAAGGTAGTGGGTTATGTTTATATGGAACATCACTTTGCGTCTAAGTGGAGGTGTAATTCCTCCTGTAGGATATGGAGTATGCCAGTGAATTAAAGTATTCTGAACACACTGGGCAGCACATTTCAGAATGTTGTTTGGTCATTGTGTTTTATTGTAGTATGGGTGATCACAATGGGGTGCTTCTTACGGTAATTTCCGTGTTGATGAACTATTTCACTTGGTATTTCTACAGGAATAATAATGTGAATATCTTGCGATGTTGTCACATTGAGAGTGATCTGCATGCCGCCCCTCTCTTCTCTGCTTGTTTATGTGGTTAACACTGTTGCAACTTCAGTCTGTGTTGAGCTTTTAAGTTTTCTCACATTCCCCTCCCTTCTTTAGCAACAGCAGATTCAAACAGCTGGTTTTTGCATGCTCTCTATTCCCTCAAGGCTGCGGCCTGGTATTATCACCTTTCTTTTCTACTCTGGAGCCCTGAAAACAGACTACTACTAATGTGAGACTCCATAAACAGTAGATCAGCAATGACTTTCAAATCACTCTGGAACTGTCAACAGGCATTTGCTATTACTGAATTGTGCTACATATAACACATATGAGTTGGCAGTGCATTGTTAAACTTCCACTACAATGGATTTTTTGTTACAAGCTGTATTTATGATAGTGGACTTTCCGTGTACTTTATCCATGTGGAAAGAGCTTCTGGTACCCATTATCCTTTAATGAACGAAGGGGATGTGGTCCCACTAAATGTACATCCTTGTCGTCTGAAAGTCCCACAGTGGCTATTTCAAGTGAAGTGCTCTGGCCACAGCAGAAACATAATGTTTAAAAAGCTATGCACCAAAGGTTTAAACAGGATGCTAGGTGGGACCTACAGCTGACTGGTTCAGAATATAACATCTTATGCTGCACGTAACAGCAAAGAAACATATAATATATGGACTCAGTTTTGTGAACATAAAACAGCTGATGCCAAAAGAAACCAAAGGTAAAAAGAAGGCTCATTTACTTCAACATCTGGTTTTTACAAAAGTGGTACCTTATATGCCTGTTCAGTAGCTTCTTGCAAGGTGATACTATCCAGGCAGTAGAGTTTTGATTCTACCACTTGGTTCAGGTTTGGATGGTGCACATATAGCCTGATTTTACACATGTTCATTTCCTTCTCCCGTAGCATACGATCACTTTCTTCACGTTTCTGAATTGTCTGTAGCAAATCCTGCAAATACAACAAATGCATGCATTAACAAATAATTAATTGTTAAATTATGTGATTAACAACAAAGCAGACAAAGTTTTCACTGCATCATGTTACCACTACCTTCATGTGTCAACTGTCTTGACATCTTGACAGACTCAAACTCTTGGAACCCTTAGGGCCTCTCCAGGTCTGTACAGGGAATGTTTTCTTTGGCTTTGCTTGTGCAGAGTACACTTAGCACTGAAGTCTGGCTCTGAAGGGTTAATGTGTAAGGCAAGGCTCCACTCATTCTTAACCTTGACACTAGAAATGAGTGGTCAACTTCATGCCCTGGCCACTTTACCCCTGGGAAGCAATCCTGACACCCATTGCAGAGGCTGTGTGGATCCCAAAGCTGGACTCGACATCTTGGAAAAGATAAAAATCTCTTGCCCCTGCCAGGATTTGAACCATGGATCATCCAGCACATAGCCAATCATTATAATGATGTTATCCAGGCTCCCAATTTAATGTGTAAGTATTCAAATATATTTTCAGGGAACAGTATAAGCTCTTGATCACACAGATGATAGGGGTATTGAACTAGAATATCAGTCATTACATACGGTGGCACAAGTCACTTGACACTAGAAGCAACACACTGAACATCAAGCAGTGAGTGACGTCTTCACCACTCTGTGCACTGCACGTATGGGCACGACAGATATGTCCTTTCATCTTACTTTATTTAGTTAATGTGAAAATGTACAACAAAAATGAAGATAGTACAGTAACAGTCTCTGGGAGATCAAGGAGCACATGGTAATACCAAGTCAAAATAAAAATAAATAAAAAGAAAAGGGGAACATTCAAAAGAGAAGCATGTCAGAAAATACAACCACATTCAGATTTTTTAATTCCCAGCACTGTACTGATAATCTGGATAGATCCAGATATTTTTTGTGTCATCATCAGTTGCAGACAGTAATCAACCTTACTGATGCTGTTATGATATGAACCCATACATACAGCACTATATGACCTGGACACACACTCATCCTGCTTCCTACATTTCATGGCTTCATCATAACAGGAGTGAATATCATGGAGCAACATCACAGTCACAAAGCTGGCATGAAAACAAAAAGGCCATCAAGTTGCAAGTAAGGTGAAACTTCAAAATGTGTTTCCTTTAGAAATGATACAGCATCAAATCCAGAGCAGATGCGTTCTGAACAATAATATTAAAGCAGGTACATAATTTTATCACAATGCTTTAAATATTATGTTACAATTCTTATTTTCTGTACCTACTCCAAGTATGACTAACTATGTCACTACAAAGACCAACCTTGATATGTGCAGGAAATTCATCAACTGTCATAGCTTCACAATTTCTTTGTTTATCAATTTGGCGATACATTAACATGTAAGCATTTGTACTGGAACTATAAGCCCCAGAATAATAACCTCTCATTGGTCCTCCACCATATGTTTTCCTTATGTCATCGTACGTAATCTGCAATAAAAGAGAAAACAACCATGATGTTAATACAACTTACTGATGCCATAAACAAAAATGTGATTCATACCATATGCCTGTATTTCCTACATCAAACAATAAAACCCAACTTGCCATGGCCTGAACGATCTGGGTTCAAACCCTGGTGCGGGAGAGATCTTCCATACCTGTCCCTGAAGCCCATCCAGCCTCCTATACAAAGGGTACTGGGTCTCTTTCCCAGAAGTAAAGCAGCCAGGGTTTGGCACTGACCACCCACCTCCATCTAGTGCCAAGGTCAAAGAAAAATTAAAACTATACCTCAACTATCTGGGCTTTCATGGCCTGTTATAGGAAGAACTTTACCTTTTTCTTTTACCTTTACCATAATAAATCCTGGAGATACAACATTCTTATATTGACTTTTTATTTTTATGTAGGACAATTCTTTAATAACAAAACTGCCATGTAATAAACTTATCAGTATGTAGATTACCCATCCATCCTTGTCCTCTTTACACTGCACACCTTGTGGTTACAAAGTAAGATAAAGTACTTGTGGGCAAACAAAACTGAACTTCAAGTTAATATTTATGAGGAAATGTCAAACAGAAGCCAATGCACCCCTGTGCCACAGGATGTGACATGTTGAATATTTATACAGTTTCATCAGTTAGGTTAACTGATTCACCAAAACCACTTAAAAGAATTAATGGCAATCATCACCAAATTCTCTCTCTCTCTCTCTCTCACGCACGCGCGCGCACACACACACACACACACACATACCACAGGTACCACAGAAACATAAGAATTATGCAACTGAAGCAAAATAAAGAGCAGCAAGGCACTATAAACAGAGTGAACAGTGAAAACACAGTATACGAGGTTTTTTGATTTCACCAGACAAGTGCTCTGAGCTATAGAACTAGAAGGAAACTTGGATAAGATATTAAGACACATGAAGATGAATCACTATCAATATAGGCATGGATGCACACATTTCAAAACCTCAGTGAATTAAATGTAATGGAGTGTGTTATTTAAAACACAATACTGCGATGTTTTTTTAACTTGCAATATTCTGCCAGTTGCACAATGGACTGTAGTTCAGCACCGTGTGAGTACAACCATCAAAAGAACAGTCACCATACTACACACAGCTGTAAATACACCTAAGGGAAGTTCATTTTTACACACCATCACACAATGGGACTACCACATAGCACACTTCAGAAATGCCTCTCCAATGTAACAGTGTAAAAACATAGACCCTCCTGATTTCATGGAAGCATACAGAGACCTATATGAAGTTAAAGCCAGTAATACCATATACACTTAACTGTATGAATGCAGTCCAGTACTGGGATGAAATTCACTTACCCGACTTACAGACTGATCATTGAAACAGAACCAATCACCCTTCTTGAATTCCTTGATATAGGCATAATAATGGCCACCTGATGCGCTTCCAGAGTGTATCATGATGGAGAACAGTTCATACATGTAGGGCCCCTTCTCCATGGTATGCCTTCTATTCTTTTCATTTTCATGATGATTTGGTCCATTACTCATATCTATGCCTTCATCATCTTCCTATTCAAGAAAGTAAGGCACATCTAAAAACTCTGGGCAACCTAATTCTTTAACTTCATTACACGAACATTACTGACAGAAATACTTACACATAACTACTACTTAGAACCAATGAAGAGGTCATGATACATCATTACATATTTGATGAAAAATTATTTAAGAACTTTTAACAAACTGAAGAAAAACAATACATTTACAAGAAACTCCACATCTGGAGTATTACAATGTGTGTGTGCGCGTGGGTGCACATATGTATGGGGGGGCACAGACAGAGCAGCAGAAAACACATACCACTTCTTTTGAAATAAAAAACAATGATCTGAACTCTGCAACCATGGTTGTATTTGCCTGTGTACTGATCACATGTTGGTCATATAAAACATGTAACATAATAAATTCACCTGATAATCAGCATCCTGTGTACTAAGGGCAGTTTCAGTTCCTTGACAGCTTTCATCATCTAAAGCAGAACCACTGTCAGTTGTACTACTGTCATCACACTTCACTATAGATTCTTCCGGAATGCCATCACTGTCTTCCTTGTTGCCAGCAGACACGATGACACTGTTCAAGTTGAGAATTTCTGGAAAAACAACCCTGCAAGAGAATATGCCATTTCAACAACACCAAATAAGGGTTTGCACCATATGTATCTGCTATACAATACAGAAAATCCCCTCCAAATTTCAAGCACCAGCCACACATTTCACATTACTTGTATTTCTAAAGAACCATAAAAATATTTAAAATATCAACAAATCACCTACCTACCCACATCCAACTTTTATTTTTGGATCCTCTTACATTTGCAAGATACACATCACATTAATGGAACCTTTTCACTTTACATAACAGAATGCAGGAAGAATTATCTAATGTATGATAACAATATAACTGGAAGTTCCAGACATAATACCTATCTAAATGACTGTTAAAAAACTTGAAAATTTTTCACAAAATTTTTCAATATTAAACTTAATCAAAATTGGTTCACGCATTTTCCAGGCAGAGATCTGAACAGGTGCTCCAAAGGAATGTAAAGAAGGTATAAATAAAAAATTCATGTTTTCTGGACTGTCACACCATGCTCACTAGTAGGTACTTACTGATGTTCAGGAGGAACATGCTGCCTCCATCTTCAATGTCCAACAGTCCCAAAAGCACAACTATGCTAGAAAATATGGTCATATTTTATAGGTTAAAAGAGGTCAGGTGGTGGACCAATCAAAGTGGTAAAGCTATATGCTGGGTGGAGTCCTAGTAAAACCAGCAGGGAGTTTAAGCAACTCCAACCACTGGTAAAGTGTTTAAAAAAGTGATAAGCAAGTAAAGAGTAAAGTTCACCCTAGAACAGGTCATGAAGGTCCAGAGAGGAAGAAGAGGTATAGCGCTACTCTTTCTTCAATCTTGGCAACAAATGGGGATGGGTGGTCATTGGCATGCCTCAGCCGCTTTACCCCCAGGAAAGAGAAATGGTACCCACTGTGCATAAGGCTGGGTGGACCCTGTCTGGACAGGTACAGAAAATCTGCCTCCTCCACATCAAGTACACTATCCTGGCCCACAACAGTGATGGACTACAGAATGTAATTGACACAAAGACATGAGAAGTGAGCAAGTATGTTCTGGGAAACAATAAGAGGGGGTGGGAGAGTCGTTGTGGTGACATGGGTGAGATCATGTGTACATTTGGTCATGAATGGGGCCAGTTCAGATGCTTTTAAGCTTGTCAAGAGTTCTAAGTAACCCTTTTCAGGACCACATACAGCCACCACCTCTCTTCCATCACCTTTACAACTCCCCCAGCTCTAAGACAAATACCACAAACTGCATCCCAGATCATCATTGTTCAGCCCCCCCATCTCTACACATCCATTACATCCTAGAGCACATCATTTCCTTTCCATACCTTAGACAGAACCACCGGTTGGTGTCAAATGACCTCTGTATAAGTTTCACTAGGTGCTACCCTGTACACAGGACCATAAATCCTATAGACTGGCCACTCCAACCATCCTGACCTGTAAAATACATCCCTGTTTTCTGAGTTAATTATCTTGGATTGCTTGATCCTTAAGATGGAGGCACTACATTCCTCCAAAATGTTGACAACTAGTGCCAAATAGCATTGGCATAACAAATCAGGAGATTTGAATCTTCATCAGCACTGCTGTCAGAATGCAGATCATGCATGGCTAAAACTGCTTCCTTTACTATGTACTCACTTGTCATTGAGTTTGATTCGGTGCAGAGTAGTATAATCAAAGTCAAAACGTTTCAGATGTAATGTGAGGAGGTAAGGAAACTTGGAAAATTTCAGTCCTTTATGAGCATCACATTTCTTGTTGCATTTTTCACAGTGATACTGGTTATTGCCATCAAGTGTCTCAGGCTGAACAAAAGCTCGTAATGCTTCTTCCTAAGAAAAAGTTAAAAAAGTTAAACATTATAGAAATTACCAAATCTGCTCAATGACACCATTTAAATTTCATAACACTGTTCTTACTGCTGACATTTATATACATAGAAGGTTCTAAAATACATCCATCCACTCGTCATATGAGAAGTGGGAATATGTCTGAACAAATTCATGCAATGTTTCACATTATTTCTGTACTTTTCCAAAAAATAATGACCAATGTTTGTGCCTGGTAAACCCAGGTGACACCACTCACTGTTATGTGTATGTGTACCAGTATCTCTCAGTGTGTCAGTGTTCCCAATACACAATGACAAAATTATGATGATAATAGCAACAATGACAAAGGTGAAAATGGCCTTTACTGGATTAGATCAGTAAATCCTGCTGCTAAGAATCCCAAGAGAGTCTTGGTCTCTACACTTATTCTCATCTCAGAGCCTGTTGTACAGCTAATGGAATGCCAATAATGGCAGCCAGTCTCTTTCTATACTTTCCATATAATTCTTCCAATTTAAGTGCTATCCTCATATCTTGTCAACTATTGCAATCTCCTATTATATTACAATTTCTAGTAAAGCCTAACAGTGATCCAAAAATTGCATTTGTGTCACACTTATTTTCTAGGATTCATCTTTGTTTAAGGTCTGAAATTCACTGCCATCATTAAGCATTGATCTTCATGGGATATTCTGCATGCATAACTTTGTATCAAGCAACATTCAGTACCAAAATTATTTGCACCACTTATTACACTGTATGCTGGTACCTGTACTGCTTACTGTATAAACAAACTGGCAGACAATATATAAGGAATGTACATAAAGAGCACATTTTTTTTTTTTGAGATAGCTCATGCTAATTATCATCAATAAAAATGAAAAATGGAGTATCCAGATTCATCTTCTCACATATAATGCCACGTATTTTGGTAGACAGATAATCTTTTGGAGGATTTTGTAAATAAAGCCAACTTGGTGCATAATTTTTCTTAGTATGTTTATTTCTTAGTATATTTATCAATCTCTACATGTTTTGGGCAACTATGTGCACATCATCAGGAGAAAAAACTGCATTTATGTGACACTTGATACTTGTTATTCTGTACGTATGCCTGTCTGGTATGCAGCCATTCCACCCTGCATACCAGAACAGTCATCCACACAGAATAACAAGTACCAAGTGTCGCATAAATACAGTTGTTTCTCCTGACGATGGGCACATAGTCGACAAAAACGTGTAGAGATTGATACATATACTAAGAAATAAACATACTAAGAAAAATTGTGCAACAAGTTGGCTTTATTTACAAAATTATACAGTGATGTACGGTCAACAAAACACAAAATTGTGGAGAAATTTGCTGAGCATCTGTATGGTTATGCAGGATGCAGGTCCTTCTGAAATCATATTTATATAGCAAACTAGACAGCAGTACATCTCTGGAGACCACAATCCTTGTATCCACAACTGTAATAACCTAAAATCTAACGAGAAAATATCTTAACAAATTGGGCTGATGAAAAAGGGGAGTATCATTCAAAGCACACATTTCATACCAATATTCATAAATTCAGCTCTACCTCACAGTAAACATATCATGCATATATTACAAAGACTGATCAGGTAATACTGTTTAAGGAAATAATCACAGTTTCCTTTAAGGATCACTAAACACATAAATACACTTGAGGGCATATATAAGTTTTGTATACTTACAATATCTACAGTGTTTTAAAGCATTAAAGATTACAAATGACCGAACAACTGTTATCAGTGACAGGTCAATGAAACTGATACCATTGTTTGTATTCCTTGTGATTACAGAACATTCATACATGGAACTTATTTATTCTGAACCCAGCACAAATGAAGCCCAAGCAGTGACATTGTTTTGTCTAATGCATCTGTGATACACTCAGCACTTATGACAAACTGACAGGGGAAAGTCAAGGCTTTCACAGAAAAGCCTGTACAGATGTCATCATGTGTTACATGTAGGTTGCCCTGGGAATGAACCTATGTGTCAAGGGTGAAAGCCCTGTGGTATGACATGATGAAAAAATACACACCTCATACACCCATATTCATGCACACATTTTCTTTTTGTGTTTGGCATATACTACTTCATATAAAGCCAGCTTTGTTCATTAAGTTTATTTTGAATTAGCTCTGAATTAGCTCCACCTCAGTGACAACTATTCAAATGGTTCAGTTTTCATGCTTCAATAAATTGACATCTATATACTCAGCTATACAATACTTACAACACTTCCATAAGCCACTGCACTACCAAATGGTCGCACTGGTAGGGGTATATCCAGAAATGTATCTTCTCTTGACTTTTCAGTACCACATTCCAAGCATTTAACATAGTCAATCATTTTTCCTGCAAGGAGTAAATTACAAGTTTCGTTTAAAAAATAAAACATTGATAAACGTCATTATAATCTCACTGTGGCAGACAGCAATGTTCTGAGCAATAGTGTAACACTGAATACAAGGGATCCTTCAAAGCCCTAAGACAGAATTCATAGCAGTACAAAAAGAAAAGAACCTCTATGAACCACTGGCACATAAGAGCTGATGTACAAGTACCCAGTGCTACCAGTTTTCCATTTTTAATATACTCCATAAGAAAAGGAGAAGGCTGTTACAACACTAACTCTTTAATGTATTGGTAATTACATGCAACATGTTACAAAAGGTGGGAGGGGAGGGAAAAACAAGTACTTGCCCAGATAACCTCTTAACAATTCTCAGTATAAACAGTGATTTAACTTCTCAACATAATAAAACCTAATGGTTCAACACTACTGCAACCACAGTTCACCACCAACTGAGTTAATATTACTGCAGCATCTTTCCTTCAAATACTCAATTCACATACCTCTTCAATAAGAATGAAGGTCACTTACATTTTAAACCAGTAAAATGTTGCCTTTAACATGTTATTTTTAGAAACAAACTTGAGTAAACATTGGGTGCAATAAAACAGATTGCAGAACACAGTCCAAACAATGCAAAAATCTTACCTTCATATAGTCTTTGTATGAGATCAGCCTGGTCTGTATCTTTAAATTTCTGTTCAAGAGCATCAAACATAACCCTGCAAAGTTCCTGGATGTCATGCTGTTGCCAAGCCTCACTGGAGTCCCATCCGAAACTCCGTGTAAGTTCTGTTGTTTCAACAGCTGATTTAGATGATGTCTGAAACATTTTAGTGGTAATCCTCTTAAGGTAAGTTACATGTACAGTTATTAACATGATACCATTTGAAATGAAAGAAGTTGAAAGGGGAGAAGCAAACAGCTGCTACTCACAAAATTTTGTCCACCTACACATACCACTTTTCACCCATCAAATTCAGAATATTTCGAACATATCTGCACACTGTTATCATGAAGTGCACCAAGACATATCAACATATAACAATTTGGTGGGAAAACACAAAGGCTTAAAGAAAGGAGACAGCCCCCCTGAAACACAACAGTTAGGTCACTACCATCCCATGGCTCGTCTTCCTTGCTCCAACACAAGGCCGTTTCGCCCTTACATCCTCGTCTGACTATGGGCCTCCACTTGGGGCCACTGGCCTCCATAGCCTGTTCCTCTACTTGGACACATCCCCTCCGCATCCCTCCTCCTTCCGATTGGTCCAGACTTCTTTTGAGCTAAACCTTTACCTGTATAAATAACCTAGCAATCTCGTCCCAGTTATTCTTCTTATTCACACAACCTATGAAGATGGGACAGGGTATTATGAAACATCGGCACATAAAATTCAGACGCAACGGAATCACCCTAAAGAAAGAATACAAAAGTCTATCAAAGTATGTGATAATGGAGTGATATTCAACTGGGACACATATATATTAGATGTTATTCATTTTACCATTTTAAAAAGCACAGTGTTCCACAGAATGGCTCTGCTTATGCTATAAGATGGCAGCTGTCCAAAATATCTATAAATTGCACTCGCATTCAGTCGAATAAAGTAATCGATTACCACAAATCATTAGTCACTCTACATACAACCACATATCTGTCAAACTTTTTTCTACTACCATTTCACACTGAATATATTGGATGTCGAAAATATATAGGAATATTACAACTATATGAAATGCATGACAATATATGATGCAAGATGTACATGGGGATTTCAATCCAGGAGTCCCATGGCAAAAGCAACAATCAAGAAGAAGAAACAATCAAATTTGGGAAGAGACAATTAAAGTGCTACATTTGGAGCACAGACTTATATGGTGCTGAAACTTGGACACTTCCAACACTAGATCAGAAATACCTGGGAAGTTTTGAAATGTGGTGCTGGAGGAGGATGGAGAAGATAAGTTTGACTTATCATGTGAGAAATGAAGACATGTTACATACAGTCAAGGAGGACAGGAATATCCTAAATACAATAAAAGGAAGGAAGGCTAACTGGATTGGTCACATCTTGTGTAGGAACTGCCTTCTAAAATATCTTATTGAAGGAAAGATAGAGGGAAGGATAGAAGTGACATCAAGATGAGATATAAGACGTAAGCAGCTACTGGACGACCTTAAGGAAGTGAGAGGGTACTGGAAATTGAAAGATGAAGCACTAGATTGCATTCTGTGAGAACTCATCTTGATATAGACTATGGACCTGTCGTAAGACAGACTACAGAATGAATTTAGTAACTTCACACATTTGGACTAATAATCCACCCTGTAAGCTGGCAATGTTTGCCCATATGTACTCGCATTTGGCATCAACACCTTTAGCCAACCTTAGTCAGACTGAAACAGCACACAGAAATACTTAAAATACACCTTTTTATACATCATTACAAAATGTTCTGTGCAACAACTGTCAAACTCAGAATGTTATTATGCATTATCTTGTTGCCATACACCACACAGATAAATTCAAGTCACGAAACAGCCTGATTATTGTACTTGTAACACACAGTAAGATTATATTATCCAAAATGTCTCATTCCAAACTTCTCTGGGGGGGGGGAACCCTCAAAATATTTATATTAAATAAGTAATTTTTTTTTTACTTGAATCTCTAAAAATTAGGAGCATAACACAATGAGTATTATACTTAAGCACAATATTATTTTCAGTATCTCCAGAACACCTATTTTACATCTTTTATTTTGTGAAAATCTTTGTGCAAATAAATACATTTGAAAATAATTCCGAACCTCCTTTACTGATAAACCTCCCAACAAAAATATGCATTAAAACACTTTTGGATAAGGCTTTTTTCCCAACTTAACCACTATTTGTTATTCTTCAGTCTGTTCTCTGACCACAACTCACTGAGAGAGTTCACAGTACTACTTCCTTCCTGTCACAAAGTGTGAGCATAACAGGTAGCAGTCACAATTTTGTATTTGCCACTGGTGACATTCTGACCTACTGCCTTACATGACCACATTCAAAACACAGTGCAACACCCATAAAACTCTACAATAAATGGATCAATGTGAGCACCTCGAGCTTTAACCTTTTAAGGACCTGCATTCACATACATGAACACACGTAGGAAAACACCTCCAAGAAATTAATTTTATATATTTCAGCAACAGCAAAATTCATTGCATTTTCAAGCCTTGCTGCATAATCTCTGTCTTATTTTCCACAAAATGTCATTTATTTCATAATTTCATTATGTTTTCTGTTCAAATTACATGTTTTTTAAAAACCCTAGTAGAATGAAAGACTAATGTATTTATATGTCTTGCACACAGTTGTTACACTTGAAGATAATTTTACACATTTCATCATCTAAGTTTCCTGTGTTTATGCAACAATAAAAACTTCACTTACTTGTAGGTTGACGAACAATTTCTGTAACTGGTATGGTATAGATTTCACTGCTTCTGCCTCTGTCCCATCAAATTCCCACTTATATAAAGGATTGCGAAATTCTGGTGTCATGAACAAAGCCTGGAGAAGACTGTTGAGGTAACATGTCATAGCTTGATTTACCAAACCAACATAACCTGTCACAATGCAAATCCAAAATATTCCTTCAGAAACAATACAATCATCATGAATGCTAGAATTTTATGTCCTTTTTTATTTAATTTCTTTCAATAGCAAATATGACAAAGGAAAGAGACTGAAATCAAATGGCTGCAGAATAACTGGAAACTGGAGATAAACAACATAGGTGCAAACAGAAACTGGGAATATTTAAAAGAGAAAATTAATGACCTGAAATGAACAGGAAGAACAATCACATTTATATGCACAACAAATTTAAGAATGACAAGAACACAGGATAAATGTGTAAGTTTTGACATTCTCATAACAGGGATTAGAAAGACTGCTGTATTCTGGGAAGCAGGTTTGGAGATGGTGCCAACATTTTGTGCAAACCTAACAGAAGAATCAAATAGTATACAAATTATAAAGACATGAATTTGTGTAATTCATTTGTGGCCACAGTGTACAAGTAGTAACCACTTGCATATGGCAGTATTAACACTGTTTTAAGATGACACACCCCTGATGTGATATCAATTTCACACATATTCTGTACACCATCATACACAACTTAATGGGCAATCTTAACATTGTAAAGTTGTGTACGATAGTATACTGAATATATAAATATTAACATTATTTACAACAACATATGCAGTGTCCATAAATTTGACTTAAAGATGGAATCACTGTCAACCTCATTCTATTGTAACTCACTTTACTGCACCTGTAGCTCATATATGAAATCTACAGTTCTATGAATTAAGAACCAAAATTCACCTATCACAGAAGTTGTATTAATTCAGGGGTGCAAAATTTTTCTAAAAATCTAGGAGCCACCTCAAAAATTCTACGTGATAGAAGAGTAACAAAACCAAGTTCCATAATGATGGCCCACAAATATTAGGCACTACCATACAAAAAATAGTTGCCACGACAACCTGGTGCTCAGGACTTATGCACTCCAGTTTTAATCCATACCCTTTCTTCCTTGCACAGATTACATTTGAATTGAATCACATTTCACACTAACATGATATGCAAGATCCTTCCAAAAAGGAAGGGTGCACTCTTCTTTCAATGAAAACAAGCAAAAAGTGTATAAATACAATCATATTTGGTTACATGACTCAGAAAAACTTAAGAAAGAAAAAATTTCAGCCAGGAGAACCCAGTAATGTGGTTTAATTTAGGGATCAAATAAATACAAACCACATGGGATACTATGACACCACCAGTCACATGTACACTGTGTCAAGGATGACAAACATTTTACAGTCTATGTACCAAAAAAGTTATAAAGCTACTCAATTTGTGGAATACTATGCCTTATCAGTTCTGTACCTACAAAAATCACCTCTCATGTACATTAAACCTTTCACAGGCAGAATCATACCAGTACAACAAAAACTAGCACACCATACAGTAAAAAAAGACTTGCATGACACACAATTCATTGTATTTGTAAGGGCTGCTACTAATGTGTGTAAGCTTTTGAGAGGACCTGCCATTTCTTGGACAGTGTTCAAAATAAATGACTTTTACAGAGACTGCTGACAATCAGAATAGTGTGCGATCATACTCATAAAATACACATATACTTAATGCAAAAAATCCACCCACAATGGCTCCAAAAACCCACTCTCCAAAGACTTAACAGGATTATTACTATTTGAACTTTCAGTGTTCAACTGGTATCCAAAATCAGCTTTTCAAGTCACATTAATGTAATCAATGTATACACTGTACCAAATATAAAAGTCTGAACAAAAAGTGTCCTTATTTCTGAAACAACAAGCCGCATTTCTCAAAATAACAAGGTCCGCATTTCCACAACAAAACAAAGCTACACCTAAGTACCTGTGTCATGTTTTATCAAGGCAGATGTATATGAATAGTCTCCACTGCTGACAACAGGGGGTGGAGGTGGGGGTGCAGGTGGTGGATGAGCATAATCTGCTGTGGCTGTTGGACTGGCTGAGGCTCCCAATAGCATATCATCTTCAGTGTCTCCAGCTACTGGAACTACCTTGCGTCTTGGAGCAGTTGGCATGTCTGTAATTATGAAAGCGTTGCGGGCTCCAGAGTCGAAGTTGACACCCAATGTATCGATGGTCTTTTCCTTATGGTCATTGAGGACAATCTAAAAAACAAATTACAAAATTATTTTGTTTTTCCTTAAGTATTAAGGATCAAGATATCAAATTATGTATTTACAAAAGACAGTGTGTGTAATTCTCTTTCAATTTAATTAATTTAACAGAACCCCCTCCCCATCCTAAAAAAACACAAGTTGCTTTTATACTGTAATAAAAATGCCATTTCTATTACTCCTTCCACTGTCACACTTTCCAAGTAGTGAAACACCCTCCCAAACAAATGTCTCTGAACAGTTTAGGACATAGTATTTTTTTACTCTCTCAATTTTGTATGGAGAGGAAGAAGGTTTATTACTCTTCTGATTACACTCACATAACTTCCAATGTTCACAGAACATATAACATGTATGTTTTCAGCAATGGTGTAATGACAAAACTAAATCAAATGTTAATGAGAACATCTCAATTGGTCATTGCAGATGTAATATAGTACTGCAGTCTACACACCACAACTTAAATTGTACACACCATGTCTTTCACACCGAAATTTAAACTCACACTCAGTATGACACACACAGGTACACGGCAGTTAAATGCCCATCACACCCAAATACCAAAACACTGGCCATAATTTTCTCTTTTTTAAATAACACTAACAACACCAATAAAAGGGTGATGGACATGCAGTAAAAGAAGTTATATATTTTTTTTTTAAATCGCAGCCCAGACAAAACAACAACTACCTACAATGAAATTAGTTTTTCAAAAGTTTAATTCTAATTATGGGTAGAAGTCCAAGAGTATCCACACTTCCTAGACAAGTACAGAGCAAAATGGAAAAGTATTATAAACACTACGAAATTCTATTGTACATGCCATATGATGAGTGTGTATTAAAAACTGGATGATGAAACAACATAAAAAACTAAATAAATAATATCACTGCTCCAGACCCACTCTTGTTCTGTAAGATGCATTCAATGTATACAGAATTTGACATATATGTTACTGTACTTTGTTACAAACAACATTCAAGCTGCCTTGGGAGCTCCTGTAATTACTAACAAATTTTGTAAGTGACATGCAGAGTTTGGAGAAAAAGCAAATTTGATTTCCTTTGAAATATTATTTTAATCTGTCTATAACAATGATATTTATTTCTGGTTCACTCAGTGATGCTGGCAGAACCTCAGACAACACAATCACACAGCAATAAATGGTAAGATCATTTGTGAAGCAAGTGATGTGACCGAATTTAAGATACTGACCCATCAACTGTGGGAAGGACTAAGGGAAACACTGAACAACCTCAACAAGGATAGCTGGTCTCTGAGCATACCTTGAATATGCACAACATTATGACCCATTCAAAACAACATATGACCTCCACAATGACAAGAAATGCACTTGAAATCCCTTTTAAAATACTTGACATTATGAGTGAAACTCACATTACAATTTTAAGGTATATGACTCTATCACATAAGTAGTATATTACACAATTATCTCAACTGCAAAAAAAAAATCCATAATATATCTAGACCAATTTCCATGCCCATAAATATTAGGTAGCATACTACCTTTTTTTGAGAATATTTAGGTAATTAAATCTTCCTAAAACAACAGAATTTTCTTAGACAGACAACTGTGTCATACCATTCACCAGATGTGGCCATCAGCCTGATTAGACTTTTCTAATTCAGTTACCACAAAATTTAAAGACTGTTAAAACAAACTGTCCAGCTGTAATTGAGACAGGAACTACAATTAGGTGTGTCATACAGATCAGTAGATAACCAGTTTTACAACTTGTTCCAAATGAATTAGAATGTATTTCTTTTGAGTCTGTGGTTATTGAATGCAGCGAGGTGGTTGACATAATAACGTCATACACATGCACACACATGAAGAAATCTATGTTAATATTTGACAATTATTAAATGCTGAATCCTACACAATATTCACGTTTGTAACAATGCATGACATAAGTTATATTTATTCAATATCAATGTTCACATGTGTAACAAAGCATGACACTGCATCACAACTTACATATATATAGGTGAACCTTCATTACCCAGGAAGACAGAAAACAAGCTCCAGATAATTCATTAATTTACAAACATATATACATACACTGTATAATTATGAAACTTCTGATCAGTCTGTGGAATATCCTCAGATAATTTCCAAAGCAAATACAATGCTACAATGAAATAACAGCCTACAAGTTCAACAGGTTACTAAGAACAAATAATAACACTCGATGCATGATGTATACATAACTTTTAAAAGCATGGGGATTAATAATTATTAACATGTGTATGAATTAAATAACCACTAAGAGAAGAGCTTCAGAAATACAAAACAAGTGATTAAAATAATTTTTCACCCTAAGTGCTGAGTGATGATCCTAAACAGGCTTGTATCAGATTCTAATAATGAAGACTTTAATTCAAACATTAATCAATCACTCACCTCCTTAATCACCTGGTTTAATAGTACCTTATTGACTTTAAACCTTAATAAAACACATTACATTGAGTTTAAAACGAAAAATCATTATCAGGCTCAAACAACATCTCTGTACGATCATAAAGATATAGCTAACTCCATGGAGACCAAATTTCTGGGACTAATAATTGATGAAACTTTATCCTGGAATCAACATGTTGATACAATGGCAGCTATACTTTGCTCTGCCTGCTATATCCTAAGAAATCTAACCCATATTGTCCCACAAACTACATTAAGGATAATTTATTATGCCCATATACATTCCATTTTAAGCTATGGCATAATTTTTGGGGGGAA
>Ga0123352_10003497_pt1 | contig 22742 bp, 16 predicted proteins | sample TergutLab28metaG_FD_89700 | JGI IMG/M metagenome (GOLD analysis project Ga0123352, IMG submission 89700) | Labiotermes labralis P1 segment gut microbial communities from Petit-Saut dam, French Guiana - Lab288 P1 | ecosystem: Host-associated > Arthropoda: Insects > Digestive system > Gut ...
CCAACGCATACAATTGGGGTAAGGCCGTAAGAAAGCGCCGCAATGGTTTTTTGATTCACTGTTGCGTCTGTTTCTGCAAAGTATTCGCGCCTTTCAGAATGGCCGATGATGACATATGGTATGTCCATTTCTTTTAACATCGGGCCGGAAATTTCGCCGGTGTAGGCACCTTTTTCTGCAAAGTGCATATTTTGCGCACCTACTTTTATGTTTGTGCCTTTAAGTGCGTCAGCTACTGGTTGTAGATTTACGTATGGGAGGCATAGTACAACTTCTACCTTGCTGCTGTCAAAGGTTGCTTTATTAGCGTTTGCAAAGGCTACTGCTTCCTTTGGTGTTTTGTTCATTTTCCAGTTTCCTGCTACTATTTTTTTACGCATTTAATTTCTCCTATCAATACAGCAATTTATGTTGAAAACAGTCTGAAAGCAAGATTTCAACATAAATTGTCAATTGTTGAATATGAAATAACGAGTTCAGTTGGGTGCGATTCGCACCCAACTGAATTAATATTCGTACTCTTATCTACTTATCTTGCACAGCAACAACGCCAGGTAGTTCTTTACCTTCTAGGAATTCTAAAGAAGCACCGCCACCTGTGGAAATATGACTCATTTTGTCGCCATAGCCAAGTTGGTTTACAGCCGCAGCGCTGTCGCCGCCGCCAATAATGGTGGTCGCGTCAAGCTTTGCAAGTTCCTGTGCCAACGCAAGTGTACCTTTTGCAAAGTTAGGAAACTCGAATACGCCCATTGGGCCGTTCCAAATTACGGTTTTTGCATCTCTTAGCGCACCGCAGAATAATTCCCGGGTTTTTTCGCCAATGTCTAGGCCGCCCCAGCCTTCTTCAATGGAATTTGAAGGCACGGTTTTATGTTCTACATCTGGGCCAAAACCCACTGCCACAACCGTATCTATAGGAAGAAGAAGCTCAACACCTTTTGATTTTGCAAGTGTCATAATTTCTTTTGCCTCGTCAATTCTGTCTTTCTCAAGCAGAGATGTGCCAACACCATGGCCATTAGCCGCAAAGAAAGTATAGGCCATACCCCCGCCAATGATAAGCTTGTCTACCTTGTCCAGCAAAGTTCTGATGACCATAATTTTATCAGAAACTTTAGCACCGCCCAAAATGGCTACAAAGGGACGATTTGGATTTTCTACTGCATTACCCAAAAATTGAAGTTCTCTTTCCATCAAAAAACCCACGGCAGACACATCTACAAAGTGAGCAACGCCAACAGTAGAAGAGTGTGCACGATGGGCTGTGCCAAAGGCATCATTTACATATACATCTGCAATGGAAGCTAAATCTTTTGAAAAAGCTTCGCCGTTTTTGGTTTCCTCTGTACGAAAGCGAGTGTTTTGCAGTAGTGCAACTTCGCCGTCTTTCATTTCGTTTACTGCGCTGCGCACAGCATCGCTAATAACATTATCATCTGATAAAAACTTTACAGCTTGTCCCAAACGTGCAGATAAAGCTTCTGCAACAGGTGCAAGGGTGGCAGATGCGTCCGGGCCTTTTGGTTTGCCTAAATGAGAGCAAAGGATTAATCTGCCGCCATCTGCAATTAGTTTTTTAAGTGTTGGAAGTGCTGCAATAATGCGGTTTTCGTCCGTAATTTTGCCATCTTGTAGTGGCACGTTAAAATCGCAGCGCACAAGTACGCGCTTGCCTTTTACGTTAATGTCATTGATGCTTTTTTTGTTTAGCATTCAAAACTTCCTTTCGTTATTTAAAGCTGAAGTTTTACTCAGCTATTTATTGACGGTGTTTATAATCTATCCAACCTGTATTCTAGCACTTTGTAGTGGTGTATTGCAAGACTAATTCTAAGAACCTGTCATAAAAATATGGTATAGCAATGCAATGCATGATAATTCCTATATGTATTTTTTACGATATAAATATGGTTGAAATTGGATATGTATATTGTGTCTTGATCTTATTGAATAAATTGAAATCATAACGTATACTCACTGTAATTGATAAAATTTACTTTGTGAATTAGTTTCGAAGAAAAAGCAGTATGCATATATAGCTTAGAGGTGTTTACATGAGAAAAGCATTGGTTGTTGGCGTAAATTATTATAGCAAAATTAACGGCTTGCCGGGTTGTGTGCCAGATGCCAACAGTGTTAATGCTATGCTCAAACAACATGCGGATGGAACAAAAAATTTTGATGTTATTCTTCATACAGCCCGTGATGAGAGCACGAGCATTACTAAAAAGATGTTGAAAGAATATGTAGAAGCATTATTTTCTGACGATAGTGATATAGCCTTACTATACTTTGCAGGACATGGTCATATAGAAATGGTGGGTGGATATATTTTAACATCGGAATGTTCAACAGGTGATGACGGTTTCTCGTTAAACGAATTGCTAATTATAATCAACAAATCTAAAGCGAAAAACAAAATTGTTATTTTGGATACTTGTCATTCTGGCCAAATGGGAGATGTTAGTGTCGATAGCAATACGGCTTATATAGCTGAAGGTGTTACCATTCTTACTGCATCAAGCAAAAGTCAATATGCGGCTGATGAGGGTGATGGGGGAACATTCACTAAACTGCTTGTGGATGCACTAAGCGGAGCAGCAGCTAATTTACTCGGTGATATCTCTCCAGGAAGTGTTTATGCGCATGTTGATCAATCTTTATGTGCGTGGGATCAACGCCCAATATTCAAGACTAATGTAAAAAATTTCGTATCTCTAAGAAAAGTACAACCGCCTATCACTTTAGCTGAGCTAAAAAAACTCACAGAGTTATTTAATGAAAGTTTTGAGCATAAGCTAGATCCTTCATACGAGCCAGAAGGACCTAACCCCAATAGTTTAAATACTGAAAAGTTTGCTGTTTTGCAAAAGTACAATCGCGTTAATTTGGTCGTTCCTGTAGATACTGTTCACATGTATCACGCAGCGATGGAATCAAAGCGTTGCAAACTTACTGTTTTAGGCGAATATTATTGGGGGTTAGTCAAAAAAGAGCGTATATAAAATCATAAATAAAATGTCTAATCAAAAATATACAGCCCTGTTACCTTAAGGTCTGTGTTGGTCATTGTTCCGGTAAATGGGAACTGTCTTAATTTTTTATACAAAGCGTGGGGCAGTAGGTCAACTCTTTGGAGATTGAAACCGATATAAATTGCAGACAAATCGGATTCTACCTCAGCAATACTTCCCATAAATATCATTCTGCCAGAAGAAAGCGAATAAACAGAATCCGTTGAACCTAAAAATACGATACAATCCTCGTTTATATTAAAAAACATATTGTCAATACGACTGCGAGGGCGCAGTGATTCAAAAAACATATTCTCCTCTGGTCTGATTCGCTCAGAAATATATTGATTGCTAATGATTTCTCCATTAGAAACATCGATTTGTTTCAACAAAAGAATATCTTCCCGGAAAACCCAGATAATATGAGGATTGCTTCCAATACCATAAAAAATTCCATCCCACTGCTCAAAGCCAAGAATAAAAGAGGGGTCTCGGTCAACCAGTAGGGTGTAGGTATACATTATTTCACCCGATGCCACATTAATAACATGGTAGACAAGGTTTTCTCTATCGGAACGGTTTTCTGCAACGGCATACGTAAAGTCACTGTTTATCTGCATACTGAAATCATCAAATTTGCTAGCAAAGTCTTCTGAAAAAAAAGATTGAATAATATTACCGCTATACATATCCCAAATGCTATAAATCCTGCTTCCTAAAGCAAATTCTCTTTCATATCCAAACATCAAACTGCGGTCACCATTGTATGAAACAACATTAGTAAACGAGCCCTCTGTTATCGTTTGCAAAATAATGCCCAATCTTTCCTGGCCCGCGTAAATATTATTACTGTTTACCCTGGGTAAGTTACTGGTGCTATAATTAGGTTCTTGAGAAAAAGCCCTGTAATTAAATATTAATTCACAAGTAGGAGAAGCCCCATAATTAAACATCAACAGGCTTCCATCCCTATAACCAACTATCATTCGTTTACCTTCCAGGTCAAGAGCCCATGCGGTAGCAACAGTATTTAATGTTTGAAATGTTGTATATTGAGGTCTTTCAAAATAGGGATGCTTTAAGAGTAGCTTTTTATTTTCGCCCCTAACTCTACCCATAATTGCAAATTGAGGCCTTGCTGTTACGTCTAGGACAAATCCACTGTTATATATAAAACATGCTGTAATTACAAAATCCTCTGGCAATTCAAATGTTGTGAGCAGCTGATTTCTGTTCCATCTTAAGTCAAATATCTTAAGAAGTGAACGACCATCCCGCATATCTAAATAAACAAGCCAGTCTTCATTTCTGGTTGTGAATGTCTTGGGGCTTTCGCCTGTCAAAGGTGCGCCCCATTCTTCTCTTAACCTCGCAAGCTCGACAGGAACCAAGCTAACGATATTAGGAAACTCATCTATCATATCCCTCGTTCCGTCGATATGCTCATTTAGTTGCCAATCGTAGTAAAACATGTCTTGAATATCGTACAATATCGGAAGCCCACCCAATGCTTGCTCTAGTTGCGATAGTGATTCTATCAATAAATCTAATTCAAAACCAAGACTTGGATGTCCAAAAGGAAACATAGCCATTTGACCATCGCCGGTTTCAGTAAAGTACACATTTGCCGAAAAGTAATATTGATTTATGATAGGGATAAATCTATTAAAACTGGAACTGTTTTCCCTTGCTAAATTTTCATTAAATATTAATACATCGTTAACAGCATCATAAATAATTGTTCTATGATCTGAATTATCAGCCAAAGCATCGACATCTAATCGCATTCTACCTTCAAGATAAATAAACCCTCGGTTACTAACTGAAATTTCATGTATATAAAACATTTCTTCACCATTAAACCGCGAATCAATTAGCTTTGTCATAGCTTCTTTGTTTTCGATAGGAGATAGTAATTTATCAAACTTGTTTAGGTCAATTAATGTTGTATAGCTGTTAACAGGTGTAATTGATAAACCATAGTCGGTTCTGAATACTTCAAAATTGTATTGTAGTGTAATAAATCTTCCGTTTTCTGACATTCTAAACCGTGAGCCTCGTTGAAAGGTATTGTCGCTTTTATATACGATTCTCTGTCCATTCTCTACATTTACCAGCAAGCCATCTAAATTGCTTGGAATCATTGTAAGGATTATTTTTTCAAATACTTCGTCATCATTAATTGGAGTAATGTATGTGGGGGTGCCGGGAGTTGTCGTAAAACGAGAATTTATATGTGTAAAGATTACAATCGTAGAAGTAGTTTCGTTGTAATAAATTGCAGCAATATCATCATTAGGATAATAAGGTCGTGCAATATTTTTCGAAATAACCCCTTCGTTAGAAACAGTATTAATCAATAAAACGCGTCCCTTATCTGTTACAGCAATGGCATAAATATCATGAACATTGGAAGCGACAAACTGTTCTCTTTCAGGGGCATGATAAGTATGGATAATATCACCAGTATCAATATCGATACTAAACAAATTAAATGCAGTGGTTACGATTGCAAATCTATGTTCAGTTACTATATGTATGCTCAAAATTTCATCATACAGATATAACCTTGCAAATGGTAGTGTTTCGTTGTAATAAAACATTGTGTCTATAGCTACATCTCTAAATCGTGAGAAAAGGTTATTTGCGTCATCTCTATTTACGTTAATATTTTCATATACTTTAAGCAAAACCGCAACCGCCCGATTTCGCGCACCCTGTTGATTTAAATTGTCTGCATAATCTATCGCATTAGTCAAAAGCAAAGATTTTACAGAATCAAGATTCTCCATGGCCAATGTCCGCTGTGTGCTGATTTGGGCAATCATTATAATGCTATAAATAACAAGTACTGTTAAAAACAATATCACAACAGCCGAAATGCTAACAACACGACGAATAAATCTCTTTTGCTCTCGGTTGTGTAAAGTGTCGAAATCGCAGTCAAATAAACGTGCAGCAACACCTAAAAATTTCTGGTTTAATAGCCTTAAGGATTCTTTTTTCGTAGGTGCTGAAACATCTGCTGCAAGAGGTGCAGCCTGTATCGTTTCGGCGTGCTTCGAGCCGTCTGTACCTGTAAGTATACGAGTTTCTTCAGTATATAACTCAGAAGGAAAAACCTCAGATGGTTTACCCTCCGTCAATATCGTTATTATGTTGTCTGTGCTGCCGCCATGAAGTTCTTTAAAATAGGTGATTTCTAGCATACAGTATTTAGATTGTGTGATAGACTCAGAACACAGTACAATAAGAAAGCGAGACTTCTCCAGCGCAACTCGGATATCTTCATTTAAATTACCGCTTGTAAGTAATTCCGTCACATCACGATAAATACGCAGTTTTTTAACCGTTTTTCCATTCCCTACAGAGGACGGTGGTACATAACGTTCTAATTTTCTTTGTAATTTGTCTGCAATAGCGTTATTAAGTTCAGTATGATGATAGCTTATGAACGCATCGTAAATAAAGTCCTTTTCCAAAACTATTTCCTCCATGTGGACATATTTCTACTATTTTATAACCTTCATATCTCTTTTGTGTAGAATTATAACGCATACAATCATATTGTATCATATGGCCCATGATTTTGGAAGACAAAGTGTCAATTGAATTGAAGTGCAAATAGATGAAAATAGAGATAGCAGCAATTTCATAGAAATTTGATTTAAATATCCTAGGTATTTGCAGGTTGTTAAGCTAGTTTATATCACGTTGAGATTGCTTCTTGCTTATGATACAATAATTTTAGTAAATCTCTATTTCTATTGATGAAGAGCTAGATATTTTGTGTTGTCCGTTAAATACATGTTCTAAGTTTTAGAAAAAAGGAGCAATACCAAAAAAATGAATTCGCAAGTTTCTAATAAAGAAGCAGTCTTCACAGACGAAACCCAGCAATTTGTCACCCCATACGACCCTAATCCGGGAGATACCGTAACCTTAAAGATGCGAGTCGCCGCAAATACAAACTGCACCGCACATATACATTTGCACACAGGCGAATCCCTCCCAATGATAAAAACCCAAACCGGCGAAATATTCGATTTCTTCACCGTAAAAATCACCGCACCAGCAGAACCAATCCGCTATTACTACACCATAGAACAAGCAGGCCAAAAATTTTACTACAACAAGCGCGGATTATATGAAAACCTAATCGAACACTACAACTTTCGCCTATTACCCGGGCTAAACGTACCCACATGGGCAAAAGGCGCAATCATGTATCAAATTTTTGTAGACCGCTTCTACAACGGCGACACAACAAACGATGTAATAAGCCACGAATACGCCTATTTAGGGACAACACCAAAAGCACTCCCCTGGGATAAGCCCATAACCGTAGGGGATTTCTGCAACTTCTACGGCGGCGATTTACAAGGAATCATAGATAAAATAGGCTACCTAAAAGACCTAGGCGTAGAAGTAATCTACCTTAACCCGGTTTTCTTATCCCCCAGCAGCCACAAATATGACGCCCAGGATTTCGACTATATAGACCCCCATTACGGCGTAATCTCAGAAGACGGCGGCGACATCTTACGTTTCGAACACGTAGACAATAAATACGCAACCAAATACCAAAAGCGCACAACAAGCTCCGCAAACCTAGAGGCAAGCAACGCCCTAATGGCAGAGCTCATAAAAAAAGCCCACGCCCACGACATCAAAGTAATTTTAGACGGCGCCTTCAACCACTGCGGCTGCTTTAACAAATGGATGGACGTTGCTGGATTTTACAAAACCGAAAACCACCCAATAGGCGCATACCATTCAAAAGACAGTCCATATCGCAACTACTTCGTTTGGCATGGAGACACCTATGAGGGCTGGTGGAATAACTCAAACCATCCAAAACTCAACTACGAAGACTCCCCCGAACTATTTAACTATATACTGGAAGTGGGCAAAAAGTGGGTATCCCCCCCGTACAACGCCGACGGCTGGCGTTTAGACGTAGCCGCAGATTTAGGCCGAAGCCCCGAAACCAACCATAAATTTTGGCAGGCATTTTATAAGGCAGTAAAAACCGCAAACCCCAAAGCAATAATTTTAGCAGAACATTATGGCGATCCATCTCCCTGGCTAAACGGCAAAGAGTGGGACACAATAATGAATTACGATGCATTTATGGAGCCCATAACCTGGTTTTTAACAGGCGTTAACAAGCACAGCGAAGAAAGCCGCCACCATTTAAAAAATGACCCAGTGGCCTTTGTGGGTGCCATGCGCCACAACATGGCATATTTAAACATACATGCATTACAATCCGCAATGAACCAGCTTTCCAACCACGATCATTCCCGCTTTTTAACCCGCACAAACGGAAATACCGGCCGTTTACACATTGTGGGCGCTAACGCTGCCGAAGTCGGAATAAACAAAAATATTCTAATGGAGGCCATCGTTTTTCAAATGACATGGCCGGGTTCGCCAGCCATATATTATGGCGATGAAGCCGGACTTACCGGCTGGACCGACCCGGATAACAGGCGTACTTTCCCATGGGGTAAAGAGGATATGGTGCTTACAAATTTGCACAAAGCACTCGCTGTCATCAGAAAAAAACACCCAGTACTACGCCATGGTTCCGTAGAATTCCTCCGAACAAGTCATGGATTTCTGTCTTACGGCAGATGGAATGACCACGAAAAAATAATCGTAGCCATTAATAATGGAACAAAGCCTTTAGACATTACCATTCCTGTTTGGAAAGTGGAGTTACTTGAAGGATACTTGAGAAAATTAATTGTAACCGGTGAGGATAACTTCCAAGAACCAAATGAACGTTATTACGTAAGCAACGGCCAATTGCAGCTAAGCCTGCCACCCCAAAGTGCAGCAATATTAGCAGACAATGGTGATGAACCATTTCCAGCACAAGCAGCCAAATAGTTGACACAACATACAAGCCCTGTTATTATTTAAAAAAAATAAGTGTCATATTAATGAAGAAAGTTACGCGTTAAGTGCTGGCAGGTAGGATGAATCTGCTGGACGAAGAACAAGAAAATGTTCGCGGTGTACTTTTACATCCACTACTGTAAGGATAACCCTCCTTTTGTTGTGGCATGACACAACAAAAGGAGTTTTTTTTATGCATGACAAATTTAGTATCCACTTGCGTAGGCTCAGTATTTCCGCAGTATTTTTAGCAATTGCCCTTACAATGCGTATGCTGTTTTCCTTCGAAATTCCGCTTTTTGGCGCAGGCAGTGGTATGCGCATTGGCATCGCTGGAATTTTTTCCATAATGCCATCCATTTTATTTGGCCCTGTATGGGGCGCAATGACCACAGGTGCAAGCGATGTTTTGGGCTTTATCATGCGCCCAACGGGTACCTACTTGCCGCAAATGTCCATTGTAATGGCAAGCGGCGGCTTTCTTCGCGGGTTAGTGTGGCTGCTGTTACGTAATCGCAATCCTAAAAAAATTAGTATTATTGTACTTATTTTCTCTGTTTTATTGGTGCTATTTGGCACCACCAACTGGATTATGTTTAGGGTAAATGGCGTGAATGCAGACTTTTTTAATAGTGCCACCGATGTAGATACTTCTGGCATGTACATTGTTACCCAGTGGATTGTTGCGCGTTCCGTTGGGGTTGGCAATCCTTCCGCTACACTTTCCACCATGCTAACGACCTTTTCTTTTGGCCCACTTGGTGCGGGCGTATTGGGCATATCACTTTTTGGGGCAGACAAGCTAATGTCTGCAAGCTTAAAAAAAGATTACAAAGAATACATCAGCCTTATGCCGCTGCTTATTGCAATGCTTGCTGGTGCCTGGTGGCAAAGTACGCTTAATACAGTTTTACTTCGCCAACATATTTGGACATCATGGCAGTACATGCCTTTCGCGTTGGTATGGCTGCCACGCATTTTACAATCCACAATGACAACTACTGTATATTCGTACTTTGTTGCAATGTTTTTAGGTGTATGTAAAAGACAGAAATTTTTACGTCCCTATCTAAGATAATGAAAAAACACCCCATTATAATACTTTTCAAAAGTATTATAATGGGGTGTTAACTATAATCTCCTAAACGCCACAGTACAGTTTTAACTTACTTATCGCATACTCGGCAATGATAACTTCGCCACGCTCCAGCATTTGATTATAACTTAATGGACTGGTAGCCTGCCTCTGCCCATATTCGCATAAAAGCGAATCAAATTTACCTGTGCTAAAATTACCTGTGCCTAAATTTTGCAGTAGTAAATAATATTTGCCGTCTTTTTTATATACATGGCTGCGTCCCTGGTAACTTTCATGTATGCGAGCCCCTGCAGATGCAAGTATATCAAAAGTATCAAATGCAAACATGGTGTATCCACTTTCCGGTTTATTGCGTGGTTTTATTTGCGGTGGTTTCATATTGCCAGGGGGTACATTGGCATGGTGCGGCGTATGAGGATAATGCGCGGAATTTACACCGGAATTAAAACTAGGGTGTTGGTGCATACCCGCATCCAAAAGTGGTGGGGGAGTAAATCCCATATCCATCGGATCATTAAGTTCGTCAAGATCTTCCTCGCCGGGTGGTTTATGCACCGCCATTTTTGTAACAATAATGCTTAATATATTGTGTGACATTGTAGCCTCAAACATCAGTGGAGTGCCCACAGCCGCAAAATTATAATCGTTTTGCAGTACGGCGGTAATTTCATGAAATAACCCCTGAGTTTTCTCCGGAGAGCGAGTGATAATGTCCGTTATATTTATATCACGCTCAGCTAAGTCATTCGCCATGAACACAACTTTCATTTGATTGTGATTCATTCTTTCAATTTTCATTACGTTATCCCTCCTTCATATGTATATTTTTATACACGTTACCAGTATAATCGAACACTTCCCAGTTGTAAATACATATTTATTTGTATACAATGTAGCAAGCATAAAAACTATTTGCTCCCACCGCGGCGGGGTTTGGGGCAGCACCCCATTTAAATAGAAAGGGATTAAAATAATGAAAATTTTTGACGCACACATACATTTTTCAAACCTGCAAGCCTTTTACGGCGCGGCAGATGAATCTGGTGTAGACTACTCCTACGATGGATATTTAAAAGAAAGAGAATCCGCAGGCATTGTGGGCGGAATACGCATGGGCCTTGTAGAAACCCAGCGTTTTGCCTTTCCAGACCAAAAGGCACAAACCCCAATGTTTGCAGACTTGGCAGATAGACCCCCCAACTTTTTTACCTGTTTGGGCGTAAACCCTCACACACTAGACGATGACGCCCTTGCACGCATTCGCCAAATTGTAAAAACCGATGCAGGAATTGTCGGTTTTAAAATTTATGCCGGTTATTACCATTACCATGTATACGACCCAATATACTCCCCAATATATGAAATTGCAGCAGAACATGGCCTAACGGTGGCAATTCACACAGGGGATACGTACAGCGAACAAGGGCTCTTGGAATATTCCCATCCCCTAACAGCAGACCGGGTTGCGGTAAAATTTCGCGATACAAAGTTTTTGCTGTGCCACATGGGCGATCCATGGATTATGGATGGCTGCGAAGTTGCATACAAAAACCGCAATGTATTTTTAGATATATCTGGACTTTTAGCAGGTGACGATGATCTAATAGCCGCAACAGAAAAGCGCGACAAGGTCATGCACCATTATTCCCAAGGGCTTATATACCTGAACAACTACAAAAAAGCCCTCTTTGGTACAGATTGGCCAATTGCCCCAATGAAATCCTATGTAGAATTTTGCAAAAAAATAATCCCGCCCCAGGCCCATGAAGACGTTTTTTATAACAATGCATTTGAAGTATATGAGAAAGTAAAGATGTAACAAAAGTACGCCAAGAAATATATGTTTATGGTGTTCCTTCAAATTGAAAATGGATCTATATGACAAATAGGTTAATGTTGTGTGACAATTGGTTGAAGTTATTGACATAAAAAATGTCTCATTGATATGATGTATTTGATGATGTAATTGCCAATTTATAATGCAGTGCATCAACCATTTCATCAATCATATAGAAAAGAGGAGATCGAATGAAAAAGAAAGTAGTACTAATGTTGGTACTCGCACTGATTGTCACTGCCCTACCGATAACTGTGTTAGGAAACGATGGAAATGCTAATCTAAGGCCACTCAATTTTCCCCTCGGTGTCTCCGCTACCGACGCAAGAATTGTAGAGATTGCATTTAATGCCGGGATTCTTCGTACTGCTGACGATAGCTTGACAGAATTTTGGCTTGAGCTTGTATTAACCGGTGACAACTCTTATTTTGATTTAGCAACCAATGACTCTGTGCAGATTACTGCCGGGCCTGGAGCAAACGCGCCCCTTACCGGGTGGCTCGCTACCTATGGCGGCTCAATTTCTGCCAATGTAGATTTTATCTCAGAAAATGGACGCACACTATTACTGCAATTTAACGGCGGTTACGACATATCGCCACCACTTTTAGACGGTGTATCTGGCTCACTTAATATGAGAGTTCCAACGATTATATTTACTAACCCAACTTATATTAGAGGTACCATCCGTCGAGAAGGTACTTTTATCGTGGGTGGTGGAGTTACTTCTCAGACCTTTGCTGGAGGAACTTTTGCGAATACAAGATTGGATCGCACGCCTGCACAACCTACAATAACCGTAGGCACACAAGCTGGTGCGCTACTAACGGAATCAAACAGCACGGTAAATTTCAGCATCACATCACAAGGCATACCTGCCGGAAGCCATAGCATTTCTGTAGCGGGACTTCCAAATGGAGTAACAGCCCCAACCAGTATAGCAATTTCCGAAGATGGCACCGGGCGATTGCAGCTTACAGGCAGTTCAACCGCCGTAGCCGGAACAACACGTAATTTGCAGCTGCATGTAGCAGGTTTGCCTGTGTCATCTAATCGATTTACCTTAACAATCACCGCTGCACCTAACGTCGGAAATCAAAATAACCAAAATGAAAATGAAGATGCTGACGAAGACATCGACTACGAAGCTGACGAAGATGACGATGCGGCCAACGACACAGACGACCAGCCATCAGGCCTTCTTACCCTGCCGCCGGTAACACCATCCGCAGAACTCATGCGTTTTACCATAGGCAGCACCTCCTTTACGCGTTTGGGTGTTACAATGCAAAGTGATGTAGCGCCATTCATGGATGTTGCGGCTGACCGCGCAATGATACCACTGCGCATCGTATCCGAAGGTCTTGGGGCAGAAGTATATTTTGATAACGAAACACGTACCGTGCATATAACGAAGGGTGATATAGAAATCTCTCTTGTCATAGATGTTCCGCTTCCAGGCGGAATGGGTACGCCGGTAATAATAAACGATCGCACATTTGTACCAACCAGATATATTTCCGAAATTTTAGGCGCGACTGTACGTTGGGATGGGGCCGCCCAAGCGGTATATGTTTATAGTGCATCCTAAAGCAATACAGCAAAAATAAAATTTATATGTCGATGAAAGTAAAATTGTGATATAATGGCAGGACTTGTTCTTAAGTATTGGAACAAGTCCTGTTATTTTATTACAAAAATTATCTCAAAAACTCAGGAGGCACATGAATGAAAGGCAAGAGCGCGTTAACACTGATAGGAATTTTTTTGGCAATGGCAGGATTCATCCTTATCCTCGCCATGGGCATAGGTCAAAATCAATTATTTGGCGTACAAAGTATCCGCCAAGGGCTTGACTTGCAAGGCGGGGTTAGCATTCTTTACGAAGCGGTTGACCTTGATGGGGTAAGTGATATTTCCCCAACGTCCGAAGGTATGGACGCGGCAAACGATCTCTTACGCAGAAGACTTGACGCACGTGGGTACGCAGAGGCAACCACTGTGCAAGAAGGCCCAAGGCAAATTAGGGTAGATATCCCTGGCGTAGAAGACGCAGAATCAGCCGTTGCGGAAATAGGCGCCATGGCAATGCTTATTTTTGCAGATGAAAATTTTAACATACTGTTAACTGGCGAAAATGTACGTCGTGCAACCCCCATGGTGCAAGACGGTGCATTTGTTGTAAGCTTAGAATTTGACAGTGAAGGTACCAATTTATTTGCACAGGCAACAGGTAATAACGTTGGCAGACCAATACACATTTTAATGGATAACGAAGTAATTAGCAGCCCGATTGTAAACTCTGCAATTACAGATGGCACAGCCATCATAAGCGGCAACTTTAATAACGAATCCGCATCACTGCTTGCAAACCAAATTCGGCAAGGTTCCCTTCCATTCGGGCTTAGGGTTGTAAGTATGAATCTGGTTGGTGCGCGCCTTGGTATTGACGCCCTTAATACCAGCATTATCGCTGGTATAATCGGTCTTTTGCTTGTGCTTATTTTTATGGCGGCATTTTATCGTACAATGGGGCTTGCGGCAGATATTGCCCTTATCATTTATGTAATTTTGTTCCTGCTTATCATAAGCGGCCTTGGCATTATTCTAAGCTTACCGGGTATTGCAGGTTTAATACTCTCCATAGGAATGGCCACGGACGCAAATATAGTTATATTTGAGCGCATACGTGAAGAAGTTGCAAGCGGCAAAACCTTTAAAGCTGCAATACGTACAGGTTACAAGCGGGCATTATCGGCAATTATCGATAGTAATGTTACAACCCTTATTGCAGGTGTCGTACTTTTCCAACTTGGAACAGGGCCGGTTATGGGCTTTGCGCAAATGCTTATTATTGGTATTTTACTATCCATGTTTACATGTTTGATTGTAACACGGGTTGTAACCACCTGTTTAATGAATTTAGGCATAATAAAGCCGGCGCACATGCTTAGCAAAAAACAAAAAGAGGCACTTGAAAACGCAAAGGGCGGCACTCCAGAAGTTGAAATAGAAGAAAAACCAATTGTACAAAAACGTAAAATATACTTTTTATTTTCCGGCGCAATTATTGCAATTGGACTTGCCTTTGCAATAGTTCATAATGTAAACGACAATGGCTTCTTTAACCTAGACGTTGAATTTGCCGGTGGTACACAGTTTACAATTGACATTGGACAAGAATTTTCCAATAGCGATATCGAAGAAATTGTGCGAGATATTACCGGAGAATCCGCACCACAGGTTCAGCAAGTACTAGGCGGCGGACACGAAGTAATGATTCGTACAACCCAAGTTAATACAGAAATTAGAATTGCACTTGTTGAAGCACTGAGCGAGCGTTATAACCTAGATGCATCTGCATTTGCTTACGCAGATGTGAGCCCGGCTGTGAGCGCACAAATGCGTCAGGATGCTGTGGTTGCTATGGCTGTAGCGTCTTTGGGTATGCTGCTTTATATATCCATACGCTTCCGCGATCCTAAAAAGGGTGCAAGTGCGGTTTTAGCACAACTTCATGATGCGGCGGTTGTTTTATGTATTTATACAATTTTCCGTATTCCTTTAAACTATGCGTTTATTGCAGTGATGCTAACCACCATCGGCTACTCTATAAACTCGACAATTATTATTTTCGACCGTATACGTGAAAACCGTGTGCGTATGCCAAAAGCAGATAATCAACTCCTTATAAATGCAAGTGTTACCCAAACTTTACGCCGCACAGTATTCTCTACACTTTCATCATTTATAGCCGTGTTTATGCTGTATATAATTGGTGTTGCCGCAATACGCGACTTTACCTTGCCAATTATGGTTGGCCTTTTGGTGGGTGGTTATTCATCTGTATGCTTGTCAGGCTCCACATGGTATATGATGTTAAAAGGCAAGAAAAAGGCAGCATAAAATTTGACTTGCATCAACCCCAAAAGTATGATAAACTTCGTCCGTTTACGTGCCTAATCGCTAAAAAGTGAGGCACTGGAGGAGACCATAAAAAATGTTATACTCTGTGGGACAGATAAATGAGATGGATAAATTTATATTTGCATATAAAAAGGCCGGGCAGATGATATTTTAATTAATATCATTTGCTCGGTTTTTTTATGCTTCCCATACAAGAGTAAACAAAACAAAAAAGGAGATAGTTAAAATGCCACAAAAACAAAAGCTCAGTTATCCCAAAATGGCTTTATTTGGCCTGCAGCACATGTTTGCTATGTTTGGCGCAACAATTCTTGTACCACTTTTAACAGGCCTTAGCGTACAGGTTACGCTCATAGGTGTCGGTGTCGGAACATTGATTTTCCACTTTTTTGCGAAGGGTAGAGTCCCTGCGTTTTTGGGTTCTTCTTTTGCTTTTTTGGTAGGAATTAGGCTGATTATTGACCCTACGGCAGGAATTTTTCCTGTAGAAGTATATGGGGACTACATTCGCATATTAGGTAATATGCCCGGTTTGGTTACCGGTAGTCTGATGACGTCGGCCGCATTTAGTCAGCATGTTTTAGCATATGCTACAGGCGGTATTATGATATCCGGCCTTGTGTATCTTGTATTTGCCGGCCTAATAAAAGTGGTTGGTGTAAAGACGTTTATGAAATTCTTACCTCCAATTGTTACTGCACCAACAGTTATACTTATTGGTATAATGCTTGCGCCTTTTGCAATAAACCAATCTGCCGAGAATATGATTTTGGCCATAGCTACATTAGCATTTGTTTTAATAGCCGCTTCCTGGGGTAGGGGAATGTTTAGAATTATCCCTATTTTACTTGGCATTGGCGGTGCTTATATATTGGCGGTTTTATTACACAATTTTACCGGTCTTACAAATGCAAACGGCAGCGAAATAATTAATTTCACCGCCGCATTTGACAGAGTAGGTAACGGAATTGTCGGCCTGCCGCCATTCATGCTGCCTCGTTTTAATATCGTTGCCATACTCATTATGATTCCATTTGCACTTGCTACCATTGCCGAGCATATTGGCGATATGGTTGCCTTAAGTAATATCACCGGAGAAGATTTCTTGGAAGATCCAGGACTTTCCCGCACCCTTATAGGTGATGGTGTGGCCAGTTGTTTTTCCGGATTTATTGGCGGCCCTGCAAGCACAACTTATGGGGAAAATGTTGGTGTTGTTGCCTTAACGCGTATCTTTAACCCAAGAGTTGTGCAAATTGGTGCGATATTTGCCACGGTGCTCGCGTTTTCTCCGGTTTTTGCTGCTGTAATATACTCTATTCCCAATGCAATAATCGGCGGTGCATCATTTATGCTATATGGTATGATTGCAGCTGTTGGGGTACGTAACCTAGTTGATAGCAAAGTGGACATGGGCAGAACAAAAAATCTTACTGTAGTGGCAGTAATGCTTGTAACCGGGCTTGGTTTGCGCTTTGGTAATCCAATTACCTTTGCCATTGGTACAACAAATGTACCCGTAGACAGGTTGGGGATTGTTATTGCGGTAGTGCTGGGTGTTGTGCTTAACATTATATTGCCGGATAGAGACCCGGGTGAAGCTGTTAAGTAAGGTTTGAAAGTATCTCTTTAAAACGATTTGTGGCAAGCTCACTGGGCTTGCCTTTTTTGCAGAATTCAAGCTTTGCAAGCTTGCGAGGGCAGCTTTCGACAACGACCATGTCGTCTATTAGCCTGCCTTTGAGTGCGTCAAAAGCTTCTAAGAATCGCTCATCGGTTTTGACTTTATCGTAAAAGGATAAAACATAAACATAGTGGAATAAGTTGTAATCTAAAAATGGGTATTCTACCTGCATAAATCGTGTTCCAATGCCATATTGGCATGGGCCAATCGGCTTTTTAATGATCCAATGCTGCAGTAAAAATTCTACAGCATTGTCTAACTTAGGTTCTTTATTCAGGTATTCGCTAAAGCGAAAGGCATTCAACACGTTAAGCGTTGGCAAAGGGTTTGAATATTCCGTTTCAGGCCCCCGCCCAAAAAAGAATTTATTGCAGCGCCAGCCGCCATCTAAATATGGTGTGTCTAAAAAGTATTGGAATGTTTTTTGTAGCCGGTAATCTGCCTGATATCCCATGCGGCATAAAAGTAGTAATGCGTAAGCTGTTTGGCAAGGAAGTATGCCGCCTGTTGGGTATAACTTAAAGCGCCCATCTTCCTTCCATGCGTTAAAAAACAGGCCTGAAACGGCTTGCAGCACCGGGTCGGAGGATTCTACACCGAGCTCTAAAAGCATCGCAGCGCAAGAATATGCCGAAAACGCGCCGCCTTTTAACAAACGGTTATCAGGAGTAGTCCAATAATCTGCACCGCAATCATATCTGTGGGATAAAATTTCGTTTATGTCATTTTGATATTTGCTTTCTTCCATTTGTTATCAACCCTTCTTTCGGGAGTGTTCAAAAGGTGGTATATATTTTCAGTTGGTAACAATCTGTTACCAACTGATTTGTTATAGCGTGCTTAAGCATGTTGGCGAACAATAACAATAAATCGTACACCCATAAACTGGGTAGTATATCCAGAACCTAAATTTGTCTGATTATCTCCAACAAATCTAACTATATCATAGTTCCAACTCTGAAACTTTGGATGAACGATAACATGACCATACCTATTTGCTGGAACAATAGGCGTTGAAAAACTTTCTGTAATAGTCACAGAATTTGAGATGCTTGCGCCCAGTTGTGCACTTATAAAAGGAGTAGACATGCCAAATGAACCGATGTCAGTGTTAATTGATGTTGAAATGTCCATTTTGCCACCGGGAGCAGGGAATATACTATTTCGTAAAGTCCAATTATAGTCGGTAAAAGTATTTGTGCGTATATTCACCAATCTTATATCTTGAGACACAAAAGGTTGAAAATTAACATATTGCCATTTTTGCGGCGTTATAATGACATCTGTAACGGTAATATAATGTATATCACTGATATCACCAAGACAAAGGCCTTCAATTTCAAGCCACTGACGCAACGCTGCCGGGTCATCAATTTTAAGTGTTGTACTTATTATCCCATCATAATCTTTATTAATATTTCTTGCAGGTGCAGGTACAGCAATACTTGAAATGAGTACAAATACCATTACTAGTGATAACAAATACTTTTTACGCATTTTAAACTTCCTTTCTAGAAGCTTGTGATTTATATTGTGACGCCACTGTAAAGACATTGTCGTTATTATACAAGGTTATATTTCATGAAACATCCCCATCTAGCTTTTATTCAAAACACATGATATAGTATTTTCATGCAAAAAGCTATAGAGGAGGCCTAGTAAATGCAAGACGACTTTCAGCCAATGACAACAGCAGAACTGATGGACTGCGCCGTTAACGTATATAAAAAGTCTTTTGTCACCCAGCTTGCATTTGCCGCTGTTTTGGGAATAGCTTATTCAATACTTTCTGTAATTTTAGGAATGGTCTTAACTATCCTAATGTCTTTTCTTGCAATTACCGCACTTTCCATGGCTTTTATGGGGGCAGGCGCTTCTATTGTTAACTCACTTGCCAGCGTGGTTTTTATTATTGTAATCATTATAACACCCATGGTTTTTCTTTGGCTGTCACTTTCTTCTGCCGGGCATATTTCAATTTCTCGGCAGGTTTTGTACGGCCGTAAAATAAGAATATCTTTAGGGGAAATCTTTCGTTTATCCGGGCGGGTGTTTTGCACACTTATTGCCCTCGCAATTGTTTCAATCCCGGTTTTACTCATACCGTTTGCTATTTTAACGGTTCGCTCATCTGCAGTTGCCCTGCGGCTTGGCAATATAGGGGTAACAATTACAATTTTTATTTTTGCAGTGGGTTATATGCTTTATTTAAACATATTTTCCCTTGCAATTGCCGTATCAGTCTTTGAAAAAAAGACCTTTTTTCGTGCCTTATTTCGCTCTTGGGCATTAATTGAAGGCGAGTTTTGGAAAATAGCCGGTACGCGTCTGCTTTGGATGCTGGTAATAGGCGCCATAAGCATGACACTATTTGGTGTTTTAGGCCTAGTAAGTGGATTAACCCAAGTTGTAGCGAATATGGACACATTTATGACAACGATGATTTTATTTTACGTTGGCATTGGCTCCGTTGTGGCATCCTTTGCAATAATGCCCCTTGATGGCATTTTTCACGCCACATTATACTTTAACCAGCGTATTAAACGAGATGGATTAGATATTGAAATTAAACTGGAGAGGCTGCAAGCATGACTTTTTATGACGCAATGAACCAAGTCCTGCAAACCCCTCCTTACGACTGGCTAACAGGACGCCGGGTTGAAATGATAACCAGAATCATAGAGTGGTTGATAGATTTTTTAGATAATCTTTTTGACCGTATGGATGTTGAAATGGATATGAGTGGGTCAGGATATAATCTCGACATACTTTCTGTAATATTTGCCGCAGTTGGCATTGTACTGATTATTGTTACAGTTGTAGTTTTATTTTTAACATTTCGCAACCGGCGCAAAGCGGAGCATCATGATTTATCTGATATTTTTGAAGAGCTTGTACGAAAAAATTATACAGTTGCTGAACTTGTAAAGCTCAGCAATGATTCAATTGAACGCCGCTTTGCCATCCGCTACAGGTACATTGCAGCAATACTTGCCCTAAACGAGCAGCAGATAATTGAAATCAAACCATCTGCAACAAACGCCATCATTTTACGCCAAATAAAGGCGGCAGCCCCCAATCTTACTTCATCCTTTGAGCACGCAGCCCACACCTTCCATCTCGCTTGGTTTGGGTACAAAGAAATACAGGACCCAGCGTACGAAAACTTTACAAAAACGGTTCATTCTATATTAAACAGTGGTGATAATTTTGCGTAGACCATCTAATTGGATATTCATAGCCATTATTATTGCGTGTGCAGTAGTGGTTATATATATTTTTGACGACAATACCGACGAACCAGCCCATGTAGTTTCCTCTTTTGGAAGGAATGGTGTGAGCCTGCTTTTTGATACCTTAAGTTATATGAACTACCCTGTACAAGTCAGCCGCAGTCCCCTAACCGCGTCTACCAACCCTGGTCATGCCTATATAATAATTCAACCCTCCTATCCATTGGTTTGCTGGGATAAAGCAGAAGAAATGCTGGATTGGGTGCATCTAGGCGGTAGGTTGTTTTTTTTCCACAATAGCCCTACAACCATTTTTGATACAATAATCCCAACCGACAGTGTAGATTTTGGCCACTTGCGCGTGTACGAATTAGGGCGCGGATCAGTAGTTATAGGCCGCACTCAGGAAATTACAAATTATAATTTAATGCACAACGCCAACACTGCTATATCATTGGAAGCGCTTTTAAATCACTGGAACTCAGACATGATTTGGTTTGGCGAATATTATCACAGCATACCAGGACCAACAAATTTTGTTATGCGCATGCCGCTTATTGTGCGGCTAAGCTTTGTGCAGCTTACCCTTGTTGGGTTTGCCATAGTATGGCATTTAGGCAAGCGTTTTGGCCGCCCTGCACCATTTTATGAAGAATACGAACGAGAAGAAAACGAACAAGTACACGCCCTAACACGGTTGTATTTGAAAATAAACAAAAACTATTTGCGCGCACAGCGCGCACCCGTAGCGGACGCGGAGGAAGCGTAGTCGGGCTTTGCCTGACGTAGCGGCGGGGTTTGGGGCAGAGCCCCATTATAAAGGAGACCTCGAAAATGACATCAACCATAGTCGGCAACATAAAGTCTAAATTAAGCACCCGGGTTTTAAACCAAGAAAATCTAACAGACCTAGCCCTCACCGCCTTGTTTGCAGGCGGGCATGTGTTAATAGAAGGTGTTCCTGGCCTTGCAAAAACCTTATGGGCAAAAAGCTTGTCAGAGCTTCTGAATGTGCAGTGCAAACGCTTACAGTTTACATCTGACATTATGCCGTCGGATATTCTAGGCACAAAAATATACAACCAGCAAACATCATCATTCGAACTGCGTCAAGGACCACTATTCACCCAGCTTTTCTTGGCCGATGAAATTAACCGAACACCGCCCAAAACCCAATCTGCATTACTAGAGGTAATGGAAGAACGTGCAATTACAATAGACGGCACCACCCATAAATTAGACGAGCCATTTTTTGTAATGGCAACCCAAAACCCCTTAGAATACGAAGGCACATACCCACTTCCCGAAGCTCTAACCGACCGCTTTATGATGAAAATAAACATCACATACCCAGGGGTTGCGGCAGAAAAAGAAATGCTTCAAATGTACCATCAAGGATTTAATTCCGGCAAATTAGAAACTCTCGATCCCATATGCACTGCCGCAGACATCGCCCAAGCCCGTGAAGAAATAAAAACCCTCGCCGTAGAAGATGGGATATTCAACTACATTGTAAGCCTAGTAGAAACAACCCGGCGTGTGGGTGCGGTTCAGTTTGGTGCAAGCCCCCGAGGCAGTGTGGCACTACTTTTAGCTTCAAAAGCCTACGCGGCAATTTGCGGCCGGGACTTTGTAATCCCAGACGATGTACGCTTTTTAGCCACACCTATTTTACGCCACCGCATCATACTAAAACCGGAAGCAGAAATCGAAGGGTTAACCACAGATCAAGTCATTGAGGGGATACTTTCGCAAGTGAAGGCACCAAGATAATGGGCGTAACAAGAAAGTTTATAGTACTGGTTGCCTGTGGCGTTATTTTAACTATTAGTACATGGCCTCTTGGCATCTATCCTATCGTTTTTCTGTTTTGGAACTTGCTTGTTTTGGGGCTTTTAGGGTTGGACGCCCTATTAACCTTTTATGCAAAATGCCTAGCCGCCCGCCGAGACAATACGCAAAAACTATACTTTAAAGCCGAAAACACCATTGAGATCTACGTAAGAAATACCTTCCGCCAGCCCCTTAAAGTGCAAG
>Ga0123352_10003498_pt1 | contig 22736 bp, 16 predicted proteins | sample TergutLab28metaG_FD_89700 | JGI IMG/M metagenome (GOLD analysis project Ga0123352, IMG submission 89700) | Labiotermes labralis P1 segment gut microbial communities from Petit-Saut dam, French Guiana - Lab288 P1 | ecosystem: Host-associated > Arthropoda: Insects > Digestive system > Gut ...
CCAGAGGGTGGGTAGAGGTATAGCTCTACTCTTCCATGACCGCGGCACTAGAAGGGGGTGAGTGGTCAGCAGCACGCCCCGGCCGCACTTTACCCCCGGGAAAGACCCGGTACCCATTTTACTGGATGCTGGGTCTCCACCGGGACTCGATCCCGGACCGTCCAGCCCGTAGTCAGTCTCTATACCGGCTGAACTACCCGGCCCACTATAATGGAGGTATTTATGGTAAATACTTCCCACACATCCACAATCTGCTCCAACGTAATGCGTAACAATACTGCCGCTACTGATATTCAATCTACACTGAAGATTCCCATCAGTTATTCCACATACGCAAGAGATAAAATATTTCTTAGTAATTGTATACAGTAACAATTAACGTACTCCCTGATGCTGAACCAGTTAAGGTATGTAACATGCAGGAGTTTAATTTTTAGTATATAATTTTGAACCTAATGACAAATGTGAGCATTTGTTGGTTGAAACTGTAGACATTAAATTCATGTTCTTTGTGTACAAATATCCTCCTGTTCCTTCTTGACCCTTTCGTAATAACTTTGAAACTTCCTGAAGGATTTTCATGAGATCGGTATAAAGTATAAGATTATTAACGGACAGCCCTACTCTCTGATTTCTAGGTTACTAATATCAGAAGTATCAAAATGGCAACCATAAAAATATTTTAGATATCGTCGCTGTTAGCTGTGTTCTTTGTTGTTCTTGAACTCTCGTGTAGAATTATACATTCTAAAAAATGCCACATTTATTAGACAGTTTTTCTGTTCATCGTAAAACAGTAAACAAAAGATCTACGTTTTGACGTTTTGCTGACCGTGCTTCTCAGTACATTTATCTCAGTAATTAACCAACTTGATGCAAAAAATTTTTGTTTTACAATAAGTTTATTTCATGCCTTTACATATTTCGAGCACATGTGCTCATCAACAGGAGGCCAAAATTGCATTACACAGCCTCTGGTATAATCAAACTTATAGGTGTGATGATAACAGAGGCTGTGTAATGCAATTTTGACCTCCTGATGATGAACACATAGTGCTCGAAACATGTAGAAGCATGAAATAAACTTACTGTAAAACAAACATTTTGTGCATCAAGTTGGTTAATTACTGAGATAAAAGCAAGAGCTACGTTTTATGTAGGCTACACGAGGCTGTTGAATTTCTATGTGTAATATTTACAGGCACATTCACACACACACACACACACATATATATATATATATATATATATATATACACATACACACCCACAAATTTTGTACAGAACTTTACTTACATATTCTGTACAAAAAAATATTTATAATATAAAAAACCAAAAAAAAATGTATGATTGTAATGTAAATGTGTGTTTTTTGTCGTGTAAATTTAACACAAAGGTATGCTTTTCATGGTGCTCTATTGTAACCACAAATATCCATGCTGCGACTTCTCTCGAAAACAAAGCCCTTTCGTAAACGCTGGAAAATAAGTGTAAGTTCAAAGTCCAATTGTGACGCCCCAGAGTTATTTTGTATATGTGGTAACTGGACAAATTTAGTTACCCGGTAATCATAACAAAGACCGCTATAAACCACTCACTTTCTCACTCACACACTTATTAGCGCAATCACTTACTCACTCACATACTGACTCGCCTAATCACTCTTTCTCTCTCTCACTCATACACTCAATGGATCAGTCACACCAAAGAAATTTTATGTAAATACACTCATGTTAATATTTTTTACAGAAGTGTTTGAGGATAAGGTGACATTATAAATTACATTCAGAAGTTTTTTTCTTAAATTTAAACATAGCTACCGACGATTAAGCAGCCTTCTTATGAGAGTCACGAGAAAAATACCCGCTGAAAACCTTGCATATCAGTAATGGGTTCAATATATGATGAGAAGAAGGTGACATAAATTTCTTCTGCACGCTAGCTAAGTACACGCGGGTATATGTCATGCAGTGTAGCTTAAAGTTCATGGTGACGTATATTGAATGAAGACCTGAATAAGACCATTGCATTTATGTAATTCGCAGTGTAATAAGTCGCCACAAAATTGTTGCCTCTTACCACGCACAACATTTTTAATCACTATAAGTAAACTCAAAGGAATTATCTGACGGCTGCAAGAGCCCTGTGCAAATGTGATGATATTATACGTTCCTCTTTTCGTGATAAATTAAGAAATACAAGTGCAGATCTTCAAAAGCTTCTTTGAAAACATAAGTGTATATGTCACAGTTAAGACGCGTTGTAAGTTCCAATATGTTAGACTTGTAGTTAAGTATTCAAAACAAAGCAGAGTGTAAAATGTGAGAACATGCGCTTCTGGAACGCCTGCTGCATGCGGTACCTTACATTTAAAATAAGCCCTATAGGCTAAGAGTGCTGTAAGTAGGGGACTCACCTTCTGGTGCCAGCGACTTCGACAACTTTGCAGCGGCTGCGACTCCACCAGGCAGGGGTGAGCGTCCAGTAGGAAGAGGAGGCACTTCTTGCCCAACCCTCCTCTGGGAACAGCAACACCTGTAGACCCAGCAAAGTGCCATATTGACATCTGTACTGTTTGCAGTCTGTCACCAGTATTTTTACACATGAGTTAACAGAAACAGATGGCTCTCAAACAACAGAAATTCTGATTCATATAAACTTAGGTGACGTAATTCCTTTGTGTCTTTTTAAATCAAGTTAACTATATCCTCCGAACAACACAACTTCAAGAACAGGTTTATTCTAATTGATACAACACGAAATTATCTAACCTATCTTCTATAAATTGGCTGCCTGTTGATGGCCAGAAGATAGGCCGACACATGCCGTGGTGTATAAGTTAGAATAAAGCTGTTGTTGTTTTTCGGAGCGTATAATTAATGTGATTCACATATTATAAGAAAGCAGAGACAAAGCATTCCTTGTGACTGAGAAAAGCCATGCTATATAAAGATACAGAAATGTAGAAGTATACCGTCATTAAGTCTAACTTTTGAAACTGCATGGAGCTGAAAGTTATTTCCGCTACTGACTTTCTGTGAAAGGTATTCGAGTGCAAACTGAAGAAGCTCATACTGGTCAACTATAATTTATATTTTGCACACAATTCTAACAGAAAATGTACAATTGTATGAACACGTCTCATATTCAGTTTGTCAAGTGTCACCCAGAAACTACGCTCAGAATAAGTTAAAAGTTTTAAGGTTTGAGGTTCTAAAGGCTGCGAGTTTGATATCGGGGAATTTGTGGGAAAGATAGTGTGACTTTCGGCATTATGTACCAAAATTTACGGTAGTAGCTGGTTCCTCATAAACGCTGGTACCGACTGTATGACATCACATCACAGAATAGTGTCATCGTAAGTTAATTACCATCTTCGTTACACTGTTGAAAAAGTTGTACATATATATATATGTATGTGTGTGTGTGTGTGTGTTTAGATAGGTAAAGAAACCAACAAAAACATAAACGTTTAAAAGTATCTCACATTATATAATAAACGTAGTATGCCTCCTACATGTTTCGGCCACTCTTTTTGGCCACGCGTAGGGAAGTGCACGACGAAGGATATATTGCAATGATTATTGAAACAATGCACATGTGTACGGTACCAGGTTTTAAAATATATGGTTTAAAACACATATTAAAAATATAAAACACAGATAATATTTTTTGCGATTAATTCAAGTGTACCGAATTTGTGCATAGATTCAAAACATTTTTGTAATATAACCTTTGTAATGCACCTCCCTGAGAATGACCGCAAGAGTGGCCGAAACATGCAGGAGACAATATAATATAATACAATACTTAGTACATGAAATTAAAGGGCGATAAAGTTGTCTTTGTCACGCTATGAAGGCGTACACGGGGATTAGAGGCACAACTCCACTTATTCTTAAACTCGGCAATAGATGGAGTACAGTGATCAGCTTCAAGTTCCGGCCGCTTTTTCCGCGGGGAAGAACAACCCTACCCATTAACCAAGGGAGCTGATTGAGCGGGTCAATGTTGCTTTGAGAAGGAGAAAAACTCTCCTATCGTCGGGTTTCGAAACCCAGGCCCACCTTCTCGAAGCTTAGTCTCTGTACCGACTGCGCTATCCACGCTCCTTATGAAACTAATTCCGTAGCAGAAATTTGCTTTAGAATTCCTAGTTCAAATTTTTGTGTAAGAAGGATACTATGACAGAAAATATGTTATTTGTGTGAGAAAGTGATGTAGTCAATCCGCAGGGCATTTCGTAGCTACAGCAAGGCAAAGAGTTATCTAAAACACGCAACTTTATACGAATCGTAGGCACAGAGTACATAACGTTTCTGTTTATCTTTCCTTATGAATGTTTTTAGAACCGCTCTGAGCTTTAGCTTTGGTGAAAATATTTACACAAAATAAGTTGAGAAAATACGTATATTTATAAATATTAATGAAAGACGATTTGAAAACATACCAAAACAAGCAGACTCGACTATTTGTACAAACTTTAAAGGAGGGAATTTTTAATTAAACGTCCCGTATAATTAAGCACGGAAGAATACATTGATCCATTCATTGTGTATTTAGGGTAACGAATGTGCGACACTGGAATGCACTTTATGGATCGTGTAGTGAGGTAAAGAGCTGAGATTGCTGGTGTTACTGTACTACTAACGAGCCCATGTAACGGCACATCCCCCTGGAATATATAGCATTGATGGCTCTCAACCTCACCTCCTTCATCCTGCTGAGATATGTCGTCTATCCCATTCCAGCATTCTTGGTTAAGCTATTAACTATCGAAAAATGGAAATGTATTGTATTTTAAATCAACGTTTGCAGTTATAAATAATACTATAATATTTTTTGACTCAGTACACTTATCTCAGTATTTAACCAAATCGATGCACAAAATTTGTTTCACAATAAGTTTTATTTCATGCCTCTACATGTTTCGAGCACATCTGCTCATCATCAGGAGGTCAAAATTGCATTACACAGCCTCTGGTATCATCACAACTATAGGTGGCCGTCCCGTGCACCGGACGGCCACCTACAGAGTGTGATGATACCAGATGCTGTATAATACAATTTTGACCTCCTGATGATGACTACATGTGCTCGAAACATGTACAGACATGAAATAAAACTTATTGTGCAACAAATTTTGTGCATCAATTTGGTTAGATACTGAGAAACACTACAATACTTTACTGCATGAGCGAGGAGGAAACATTTTAAGGTAGATGGTACAGGTAAAGGTAAATTTCACCCTAGAACAGTTTCCAAAGATCCATAGGGGAAGCAGAGGTATAGCTCCACTCATTCTTAATCTTGACGCTAGGTGGGAATGGGTGGTCACTCCACTTCACGCTCCGGCCGCTTTACCCTCGGGGAAGAGAACCGGTATCCATTGTACAGGAAGCCGGGTGGACCTCATGGCAAGTCTCATCCGATGCTGATAATCTCGCCCCCAACGGGACTGGATTACCAGACCGTCTAGCCCGTAGCGCCTCGAGATACGATAGGCCGGTAATTAAACTACGGAAACAATCACCTACCATCAGTTCTCAGTCAGAGGTTATTATATACAAATCTCTTTAAAGATGTAATATATTTTAGTAGATATTAGTTTAAAAAAACATGACGTCAGGTCTGTGAAATACTAGAACAGGAGTTCGAATCTCATTCGGTATACGTATGTCCTTCCTTTGAAGATCATATGGTATAAATATATAAAACATCTCGACGCCTACCTCACTGAGGATTCAAGCAACTTCTATAATGTAAGAAGGGCTGACAGCGCTGAAGTTGCAACCCATAAGGAAAACTTGATAAAGAATATCATACTTAAGGAATATGTGTTTCATTTTAATTGCATTCGATGTCGTCTTACACGCTCTCCAAAATGTCATTGAATTTTTTATTAAAAATCTTTACTCTTACCGTCCTAAACTACAAGTGCACTAGTTTTTAATTGTTCTAAGGGTATAACATAAATTATGTGCAATTAAAAATTTGATAAATAAAATATTTACACGCAGACTGGATTTATATAACAACAAGTTTTGTCACATTTTAGGTAGTAAATCATTGGCAGATAAATAGTAAGCGTCTAAATGACAAGTTGCCCTCATCACATTCAATTTTATTATTTACTGCCAATGAGTATCATTAAAAATTTGGTAAAATATATTACAGTTGAGATTTCCATTTTCACAGAATTCCTACATTTGGAAATTAATTCATGCTTTCCAGTGATTTATTTTCCCTTTACAGGAAACGTTGTTCAATTTCCAAACCAACGTACCTCGTAAAAGTAATTGAGAATTATCAGGAATTACAGCGCCATGCAAGGGTTTTAACAGACATTCGCGCACAAATGTATGGTGTGCCTAGCTGTGAACTCTACGTCACATCCTTCTAATGATCCGCTTTTATGCACTGGACACCTAAGGAATAATGTGGAATCTTTGTTTCATTGAATATTAACGCCAATAATTAGAAATTTCTTGTAAGACAGCTTAATGTGTATTATTTGCAACGTACGTCCTGCAGTACCGACTGTTTTATGACTTAATATACTCTCACTGAATATTCCCTACAACGAATTTAACCCCTCCCGAAACAGCGCTAAGTAGATTTTGTTGGCAAAGTACGGCGTCACATTGCCGACTAAAGAATACGCACACCTGAAATGCTTTATAGCGGACGATGCCATCTGTTAGTGTTGTCGTAACTAACTTAGATTTTTCACGTGTTTTCCATAAAAAAAAACAAAACATAACAAAACGACATGCTGTCAATCACAACACAAACAGAATCGTAACCGTGGCAACGAACAGTGCAAATTCACTATATTCCCTCACGCATTCACAAAATCGTTGCGTAACCTAGATATCCTACTGGGAATTTATAACAAAATTTAATGTGAGTACAGACAGCTGTCCAGCAGTTACTAACTGCAGTGAAACTTTAAAAGCTTCCCATTACAACTTCACTGGACGCTCCGTGAATCCAATCCCGGTGGGGCGAAATTTTCCGCAGCCGTCCAGACCGTCCCTGGGGACTATCAGGCCTCCTGTAGAATGGGTACCGGGTCTTTCCCGGGGATAAAGTTGCCGAGGAGTGGCCTTCACCTCCCGCCCCCCAACTAGCGCCGAGGTTAAAGAAAGAGTAGATCTATATTTCTACACCTCCTCTGGGACTTCATGGTTTCTTCCAGGATGAAGGTTACATTGTATGTAGCTTTACGTCTCGAATTCTTCACAAATAACCTGTAATTATGTTTACGTAATAAAGAAAATCGAGCTGCTGGGACAAAGAACACGCTGAAAAGGCATCAAATATTTTTGTGTAAAACCTGAAGGTAGGAAGTAGGAAGTAACTTCGGAGATTTAAGTGTAAAAGGAAGGCACGTGTTACGAATATGTAGGTTGGACGTAGACTGCTTTCATCTGAACTCAGATAAGGATCAACGGAAAGGTCTCGCGAATACGATAAAGAACATCTAGTTTTCAGAAATAACGGGAAAGGAGAATTCGTAATCTGCTAAAAGACTATATATTCGAAATAAACATGGTTGTGATCCACAAAGATGCTTAGTTTGCTTTATGTTAGAAGTTACAATCGTGATGAATTGCGAAAGTTTCAGGATCAGACTGAGAGGCTAATAAGTTCCAGGTAACCAGAACTCTACACAGAAGTAAATTAATAATTTGGGCAACAATTAATTTAATTTTCCTGTTAAAATCTATAAATAAATTACATTACATAGGAAAAGGCCATTTCTGAATGCTATCTTAATTGAAACTTGACTGGCAATACCGCTCCGTTTCACATTTTCAGTTGGGCCTGTGATCGCGGCCAGCATTTGTGTGTGAAATATGCTAGTTATACGAAACAGAGTGCCTCGAGTTGTCGTGGGTAGCACCCCAGGAGTGTTATGTGCTTCTAGTCAGTCTCGTGTCCTCCACATGTCATGATCAAAGCTTCGCTGCTCATGTGTAACAAAGGAACTCGGCAAAGACACCACCTTTGAAGTGTACCTGGCAGAATTCAGAAGAGACGAGACTGAACCCTGTGATAATGGGATGAAGCAGGGGTAGACAAAAGGCAAGCGGCTAAGCACCACTGATGTATGCGTTATTTTATGAAATTTAACAAACTTAAACCCAAATTAGTGGAGGGGAAAGTATACTGAAAATTTAAGCTCTCATAAAAATAGGTTCTTTTTTATTTTGTTTGTGCTACTTGCCCTGAACTTTATTTAACGGACATGTGCGACTTTCTTTAAGACGTAAATAAACATATATTTGCAAACGTAACTACTTTAACATCAAATTGAATGTCACTGTATTTCATTTAACAAAATTCCCGGGAAAGATATTTCAAGCAAAATTCGTAGATATTAAACATTTGTGGCCTAGCGTTTAATTTACACATGACCAAATTAATATACACAAATTCTACAATAAGCCTACACAGTGTACTTATGTGTTTTTATTTATCTAAGTACAAATGGATACTTATGCCCTAGACTAATTAAAGTGACTGGTTGTTTTAATCGAAACGGAGTGTGTTTGCTGCAAGGTTGGCAATTGACATTGAAGTTTACTGCAGGTTAATCTTAACTCTTCAAGAGTTAAACAAATGCGTGTTCTTTATTACGAGTATTTCATATCAATCCATTTTCAGAGTTCTGTCCTACAAATTTATGAATGTCAGGTTGAATATTCTGTGAATAATAATTTGGTTTCTGGACATATTCCATCCTGTAATATTCCGTAGGACGTGAAGCTTTTCAGAAACCACGTGATTCCGTCATCAAGTGAAAGACTGGTGTGGCTCTTACTTCAGTACGGGTGATGGAAAGGGCTAATCTCGACTCCGGATCTCCAGAAACGTAGCTGATCTGTGCTGCTGACATTCTGTCACAGAGTGCAGAACAGACATCTTTTTCCACTGGCAGATATCACTCTGAGGGTGACAGAGAGCGTGATAAGTGTATGCGGTACGACATATCACGGATTGGAACATTCTGATTTAGTTTCATTTGAGAGGAAACATTATGAGTCCTTTGTAACGAGGGGCTTATGTTAGAAATTACGATTCTCTTCGTCTCAGGATATAGATATGCCTTCTTGGGAGACGTGATTGAATAATGTCTACATATCCCGGCAAATATAAGAAGTGTGAAATTTTTACAGAATTACTACGACGTTTATGTCACTATAGGATGTTTTGCCTTGTAGTCTGGTAAAAAACACTGTTAGTGTGTTACACAAAAGTGTAAAACTGCAGTTTACATCGAAACGTTCATAAATATATGACAAAATTCGAGGCATCACATGTCAGATTGTTGTCTCTCCCAAACTTGTCTGCTGGAACATATTTAAACGATGTTACTGTATGTTAAGCAAGAGAAGGACAAACTCCAGTACGCTTGATAGACAGCCGAAAAGAGGCAACCTTCAGTCTGGGGATTTGATAGAAGGCTCTCAGCACCTCACCGTAAAAGCTAGAGTGGTACGAAGAGTTACAGCAGGCCTCGGTGTGAGTGGGAACTGGGTTCATGGGGCTGGGATTATGACAGCTGTTGCAGATCCTACAGCGAAACTGTAGCTACCCTAAGAAGCAGAGAAACCTTTGACCAGATGAGTGACTTTTGACTACTGAAGAAGGAGTTCGCCCTGCTGAATAAGACAAGGCGTCTCACTACAGGATAATAAATATTCAACTGTTTGAAATCAATTATAAATGGCGCTCTAACTGCTTAAACATGAGATACTGGGAAAAAAACAAGTTACATTTTACGTGAGATTGGTATTTAACCCTTTATATAGAGTTAGGAGTAATAACACTGTAAATTTTAATGTTATAATTGATGACCAATTTGGATGCAGTTCCCGCTTTATAATCATCTTAAAATTCCTATATGGAGCCAAAAAAAAACCCGAAGTTTGAGTGCTCTTTATCGGAGATCCCCAACCTTACGGGTTGTTTGACCGTGCATCTTCCTCATGAAATAATGTGAAATGCCAACTTGATGTAACAAGGTAATTTTATTGATGTATTCTCAGCTCTACATATTTAGGGCGCATACGCCCAACATCAGGAGCATTAGATGTTGAGTTGCAGCATATGGTATTCTGCACCCTCCGCACCGTACACACGACCTACGCAGCGGCTCTCAAGATCACCATCCATCCACAAACTCGGTGCAGAAAATCATATGCTGCAGCTCAACATCTAATGCTCCTGATGATGGGCGTATGCGCCCGAAACATGTAGAGCTGAGAATATATCAATAAAATTAACTTGATACATCAAGTTGGGATTTCACATTATCCCCAACCTTAGTTTTCTTTTTATAATACAAAAATGAAATGTTACTTTTGAACAGATAAAAGGTATATATACCTAAGTGGAAGTCAGAATTTTGAACCTGATCAAGTCATACAGAAGACCCGCTCTGTTTTGCTAGTGAGGTCACTAAACGACATGACCTTATGACCACAATGCTTCTCCTAACGAAGACTTGATCACTTCCAACGGGGACAGCAGTCCGGGAATAGGAAGTGCGCGACCAAGAGCAGAATTACAAATCAAACGCGCAGGCATCGACACTAACGACCAAGTGAAGCACTTACTAGACGCGCTGAGAGGCAGAATGCCAAGCCTGATTGATTGCTTGTTTCTCCGCTCCGGCGTACTACATTAATGGAGACCAAGCATCGAGCTGTGCTGTGCACTTTTCAGACACTCTGATGTTCGACATGTGAAGTCAAAGTAGTCTCAGTTTTATGATGGCGACTTGCTGTGAGGTGATATATACATGAGTTTTTACATTACCTCAATTTTCCTTACACGTCTCCAGTCCTTAATGAATTAAATCGCTATGAATAATCTCTTTGGCACCAGAAACTACCTTTTCCGAAGTACATCATGATTTACGATCTTGGGGGGTGGGGGGTTTTAAAAATTACTATCTTTGAATATTTTCAGGCAGCAACCAAACTGATTCTTAACAGAAGCTTCTAGAATCACTGGCGGTCGAGAAATGAAAAATCCATTTATTGAATAAATCAAGAAGGATAATATGGGCGACATACAACGCATGAAGGAAGAAGCCGAAAAGCAAAATTGTGACCTAGACACCGAAAGGGGAAAACCATTTGCGAAGCCACTGGATTCTAATTTCCATGTATATTGATTTCGGGAAGTATGTGATGTCGACAGCAAGGAGAGGTGATAAAGAATGATAAATTATAGATAATGTTTCGACAAAATGGGCTTGCATCATTCTGTAAGAATTAACGTTGCGTCAGATATTATAAAGTTGATATTATATAATTATATTAACAAGGCAAAGGTACAGTGATCCCGTTACAGGCCCGGTGTGGCCCAGAGGGTGGGTAGAGGTATAGCTCTACTCTTTCAAAACCACGGCACTAGAAGGGGGTGAGTGGTCAGCAGCACGCCTCGGCCGTACTTTACCCCTGGGAAAGACCCGGTGCTCATTTAAGAGGAGGCTGGGTGGGTCCCAGGGCCGGCTTGGACAGGCGGAAAATCTCGTCCCCACTGGGATTCGATCCCGCACAGCCCAGCCCGTAGCTCAGTCCTTATACCGACTGAGCTACCGGGCCCACATATAATTATATTATATTATATAATTGATAAAATAATTAAAACTACAAGAGAAAAACAGGGTCGGTGCGGTGCGTAGCAAAATGGAAGGAAGTGGGAAGAAAGAATGCCCTTTAAAAATTCATACCGCCATCTTCCATATCTCTCTGAACTGATGGATTATTTCTGAACTTTAACTCCCTGTTTCGTCATTCTCCATTTGATATTCATGAACAGTCAAAACTGTGCCAAGATCGAATGAAAAATAATCTGTTTTCTTAAAAAGATAAAGTTTCTTATCTGCATGACAGTAAAAAATATCCAGTGCTTCTTTGTCATTTGATAGGTTTATTTAGATTGTGACTTTCAGTGGATCAGAATTTTGTTTTCCCCGAATAATTGTGTACGTTAAGGTTTTATTTTATTTCGATAATTCTTTGGTTTCCATACAATGACGTTGAATATGTATATTCTCTAGTATATCTGTCACCGTCAGGTAAAGTGTAATTTATTTTTATATAGTAACACTAAAACTGGTAATCATGCAAAAGAGTAATACGATATTTTACCGAGAATTTTGAAAATGTGTTGACAATGACAACGCACGAAAGAAAAATCGTTCAGAAACAAATTTTCATTTTATGTAGCTTAGACAGTAAGGTCCTGTAACTCTACACTGTGTGCAGCTGTCCCATAATAATTCAATATCACAATTCTAGGTTCCATTACACAAGGACAGACAGATGCGTCTCCGTTTAAATTAATCAAAATCTATGCCTACATATATTACATACAGGAGTCCACATTTAAGTTGAAGGTTAGTTTAAATGAATAAATGGAATTACTGTAAATATTTGTAAATAATTAAAAAGAGTTACAGTAGAATATTTCGGTATGGTATATATTCATTTAATTTTGTGGATTATATATTGATATTTTGGTCCTAATTTTATTTTTTTTACATTCATATTGCCAATAAAATTTGGAAAGGCTTCAATGTAAATAGAATGCGTAGACGCTTATGGTGATTATTTGAAGAGAAACGCGTTTTTCTAATTCTTATACGAATATGTAGTAAGGGATATAATTAGTACGGTTAATTGTTCTGAAAGAGATGACAATAAAGTAGAAAATTAATGAAGTGAAATAAATTGAAGTTTAGCGTACATTCATTAGTTTGTATTTTAGCTAAATAAAATTTAAAAATTCCTTTAACTTCTCACATAAAATAGTTCCAGGTTTACATGAATAGAGCAATAATTTGTCTTCCGTAAGGAAAAATCGCCGCTCTTCTTAGAATTTCCAGAAACACAAATATACACTCTGAGTAAAAAATCAGAATTTTTTAAATTCATAGCAAGTGGTATATTTAAATATTCTGATTTAAATTTTTATTAGTACAGGATGTCCATTCGCTACCGAACCGGGCATTTCTTTAAAAATTTTACCACTAATGAGGATATTGCAACGAAATTTGAAGCGGACTACAGACGCATTCCTTTTTATTTCTCACACAACGAACGTACTCCTGTTCAAATTTCGTTGCAATATCTTCATTGGTGTTAGAATTATTAAAGAAATGCCGGGTTCGGTAGGGAGTGGGACACACTGTATAATTCACATAGGCCTTTGTGTTGCGAAATTTGTCTTAATAATAGCTGCTAAAACAGACGACTGCTAATTCTTTGTAATACACCTTCCTGTGTTTTTACATTATCTGATATGCCACCGGGGTTAATGCTGTACCTAATTTTATAATGCAAATTATAAGGATTACAGAGAGATTAAGGTTGGCCGCACAGTTAAAAGCAATACATTTCACCATAGTAAATACAATGACAATACAATGGACTCATTAGTACAGCACCCTTGCCCATATCCTTGTGTTAACGAGATCAGAAAAAAAATTACGTTCCCGAGGAATAGAAAAGACACGTTTGGATTCTATAAATTTCCTATGTTTATGTCTAAAAATGTGCACGACCCAGCGTCATCTACATACGTCCTATGAAATATTCAGGCAATACCTTTTCAGAATATTCCTCAAATTCGAGAAGCCAAATGGGTACCAAAATTAGGCATTGTATAATTAACAACTACAAAGTACATATATCGATCAGAAGATCTCTGTGGATGCTAAATTAGAAATAAGAAACACTTCACGGTGACTTGAAGGTAATACGACAAAGAAAAACTATAAACAATCAAACAATATGACCTGTCTTTGGCAAATTGGAACTCGGTATCTCCCCGGCAAGAAGAAGGTCTGTCTATGACACTCAGACTTAGGTGATTCAGTTCAGTAATTATAATTATGTCTTGTAGTGATAGCATAATAGAAGACGGGATGGGGCAGTGGATACAGCAGCCGCGCTGCGGGCTGGTTTATCGAGGAAGCCTGGTTCGATTTCCTGGAGAGGTAGAATTTTTTTTCTCTTTTCTACATGTTCACATCAGCTATGGGATCCTCCGGACCTCATATACAAGGGATACCCGGGCTGATTTTCCGGGGGTAGTAAGGCCGGTGGAGCGGGAAACTCACTACTTATTTACATCCAGTGCCGAGGTTAAGATAGAGTTTAACAATACTAATAATCCTTCGGTATAACTTAGTGGCTTGTACGATGACAAATATTAGTAGTGACGGTGGTGGTGGTGGTGGTGGTGGTTGTGATAGTATATTTTCTGGTAATAAGAATCGTTAATTCTAAAGAGAGCCACAAATAGTTGCCTGAGTTGACTTACGGTGTTTGTAACTAATACTTATATCTTTTATATTTCATCCAAGAGAAGGCACTGATCGTCTCCGATCTCTTCCCTTCCCTCTTTAAACCTTTTAAACCACTCGAAAACTTGAGTACGAGACAGACACTCATAACCATAAACTTTCTTCAACAAATCTTACGCCTCTGTAGCGGATTTTCCAAGTTTCACACAGAATTTTACCTCTACGCATAGTTCCACGTTAACACTTAACATGATCCCGACGGAGAACAAGAACATGATCCACTTCAAGCAAAGGCTACTACCAAACTGTTTGCCGCACGACCTTGAAATTGTAACCGTGAATGGAGGGGAGAGCACAAGCCAATACCCCACACCGCTTGCTGTTGCCGGGTTTACAGGGAAGTGGAAAAAATAAGTCCAGTTATTTTATAGCCACACCACGTAATGAGTGTCACAAATCCCTTTCGTTGAAATTTAATTTTATTTTGGATCTTGCCCTGCAGATATATACTGGACATCCCTGGGAACGGTGTATTTGCAATTATAACCTAAAAGCTATACATAGCCAAGGAATCGGAAAAGAAGATAATTTTTATAAAAGTTCCTTAAGTTGAATTTAATTCAAAAGGGAGCAAAAGTTAAAAAGAAAATCTGATGAACTGAAATCAAATAAGAAAAGGAATGAATCAGGTAGGGGCTAAAGTGAGAATCACGAAGAAGTAAACAGGGAGGGGGGGGGGGAGGCGAATTAAATATTCCTTTCGCAAGATTTTTCTGTATGGCATTTTGTTGTCTATCCTCTTGGGACTGACGCTGTGCAACTAAATACCAGTGAAATATTTCATTCTTCACACAGATCCCACGATGCGACTTCCCCGTGATAGTTAAGATTCCTGCCATAAAACTTCGCCATCCTACAAATGATTGGCGCTCAGACAGACATACAGACAAGGATCTCAGAAAAAGTCACATCCGCCAGACAAAGCCCGAAGCACAGATCAGATGCCAAAGATCTTGGCTTCATTCACACTAGCATCGCCGTCTCCACAGTGGACCCTTTGTCCTCGGTAAGTGATGTGTGAATTCAAAATCTTCACTTCTTTTTCAGAATCTTCTCTTTGTAACACTCTCTCTTCTACTGTCCTCGCGCTTTCCATGGCTCAGTACATCGTACAAAGGAAAGCAACTTTCCCCACTCTCATTTGTCATTTATAAAACTGGATCTGTTATTTGCAATCCTAAAAATTATTTTTCTTTGTTCTGCTAGCTACCTTTTTCTTAAATACACAATAGGAGGGTGTCTTACAAAGAGCAAAGGATAAAGAAATCGTTCACCTAAAAGAAAAGCAGAACTACGTTTTCTTGAACTGTTTCAAATGTCATTGTATTTCCAGCCGAATTACAGCTGAATTCGACGTAATTTGAAGATAAAGTTCTCATGACGGCACACTGTAATACAAATTAGGGTTTACCGTTTGGCCGAAAATATTCTTACCCATTGCGGCGTAATTTGTTTCAGGAGATAATGATTCTGACTTGTATTCGGAAGAGGAAGGTTTTGAATCCTAGCCGCGGTCACGCGACCGGGAGTATCTTATGAATTACCTTAGTCCTCCTGTATAAATGGAAACGCACGGGCCAAACTCATCTAGGCTACAGCCGCTTTCTTCCACATATTCCCCAGTCAGTGACGTACGGAGGGTGGGGCGGGGTTTTGTGGGGTTCAAACCCCCCCTCCCGAAATTCCGAAGGCCCTCCAAAATCGTGCCAAACTCAACCAGATTGTGAAAACTGTTAAAAATTGCTGAATTTAGGAAGCAAACACCCCAAGAAGTCAGGAAAAAAGGCAGTAAAATTCTAAAACTACCGCCGGTTCGCAATTGTTTTTACATTAGCCATGACAAATAAATTGGTTGTCATCATAAATAGTCTTAAAGTACCAAAAATTACGAAGATTTTACTATATGAAATGAAATTTCTTGTACGAAATTGCAGCTGCCTCCAGAACCCCTGACTAGGGGGCTACCGCACACAGATCCCTGTCCCCTGTCCTTAATTGAATTTGTTGAACCCCCTCCCCCCGAACAAAATTCCTGGGTACGCCACGGTCCCCAATTCATTATTCACTGTCACCCTAACATTAGGCGCTATACAATTACAGCTACTGATATCATTGTCTAGAACACATAAATTAATATTATAACACTCATTAACCGAATATCGTAGCACATATTTTAATAAAAATATCAACTCCACTTATTTCTATCCCCACTTAATCATACAGTCATCAATAATTCTTCCTTAAAAAGAGAGATAGAATGGACTGGCTCCTTGGAAGTTATACTACAGCGTTGGTGAATGTGGTGAAGAGAAATGTCGTTAAAAAAATTACTGAGCTAAGTAATTATCGAAGCTGAAGAAATATTTAAATTTTGGCATTTTTTACATGACGGCATCCTTCATCAATTGTTACACGTAAATCAAGCACAAATGCGGGCTATACCTAGCATCGAATACCGAATATTAGCAACGGAACTACTGAGATCTTCAACACCTTCTGTTTTCTAGTTTTTAAAATACAATGGTAAAATTTTTTACACACAGATTAACGAGCGCGAATTATTAGGTGATTTTTCGTCATTTTAACTGAAGAAGAAAGTAGAACATTTGGCCGGAAATTGTGTATGTTTTTGTATTTTTGAAGAGGTAGACGATGGCTAGAACCGTACACTTGGCAGTCTAAGTGTAATGTACCTCCATCACAGCCCTGTAAAAAAGAATCACCTTAACCTTTTGACGCCTAACGTCAACTATAGTGGTCGTACCGCACCGCTAACCTCTAAAGTTGCATTTTTTATATTTATTCAACAAATATAGGTACTGAATATTTTAAACATGGTATATACTCTCTGTTTTTTTTCTTCAAACTGCAGATTGTTTCATAATTTTGATGTATTTGTTTCCTGTATTATTCACATTTTATATACAGGGTGTGCTAAAATTAAAAAAATAATTCCGGCGCCAAAAGGTTAAGTGCTCTAAAATAGATAAAGACATTTTCCAAAACCCTGTGTGTGTGTGTGTGTGTGTGTGGACGGTCATCCCAAGCTATGAGATACGCTAGACAGATTCTTTGTATTTCTGCAGTCTCCAGTAGCAAAAGCTGCTTCACCTTTAATTTCCACCAGCAACGGCTTCGTCAAATTCCGCCTTGATATCAATCCCCTGCTGCGACCCCGATGGAACCGCGATTTCCTGCATCGCCAGCACAAAACGAACAACCACGTGACGTAGGAAATGACAGAGTCGCTGCTATGTATTGTGTCTGACATGTACGTAAGTGAATTCTATTAAGGTGATTGATTTTTAATTCGTAAAACGACGTCATTTTGACCGAAAATTTCAAGAGTAATTAATACTTCTATTATTTAAGAAACTGTTTAATTTTAATGGAATCCATTCCGTTGTGCTGTGACAATAAAACTGACATGTATATTACCGTGCAATATAAACTTTTAGTAATATCGTCAATAAATACTACATGTTTCGGTCCTCAAGGGCAAAAACCAGGCACTAAAATACACACTTTAATACATAAGTAAATAATGCATGTAGCTGCTTTGGAATTTGCGACATCTCACAAATTTTACATAGTTGGCCAAAGCTGTCGTAGCCAGACATCTACGTACATAAATACTTATTTTAGGTCAGCTAATTTAGTGCCTGATGATGACCCTTTGTTGAACGAAACATGTACTAATTATTGGTGATATTAATAAACTTTTGTAGCTTTTAAAGGTAATATATAGTATATGTCAATATTAAAAAGGTTTTAAACTCTCAGCTTTTGACGACGAATGGAGGGTTCGTGAATTATGAATTGTGCAGGACGAAGAAGGAATGTCCGTGCCCATTTTCAGATTCTGCTTTAGCGATTTCCTACGCCCTTGCATAATTCTTACACTTCATTACATTGTACACAAATTTATTTATTCACATCAGACTTTTGACATTCAGTTTTACAATTGAATAGCTTTGTACTTGGAGAAACGTGAACAACGCAAGTTGTGATCTTTTGTACGATAAATTTTATTTTCGGTAAAATTAAACGTTACTTTAGCCACAGTGGGAAGTACGCAGGCATTTCAATAGAGCATGGGGCTAACGAATATGAAGCAGGAGTGCCAACTATGTTGCTGCGATGGTAGTGGTTTTGAGTCTTTTGCAATTTAAGGTCGCTTGTTTGAATTCCCCCCTAGGTCACCTATAGCGGATTGTACCGTTTTGTTTTTTGCATTTTGTCCTACCAACATAGAAGCTGTTCAATTGTCTCTCAATTCTTCCAAAGAATTCCATCAAACTTACAACATGTCGTAGTTGAAAAGTTAAATCTTAGTAAAAGCAAAGAGTCTAGGAAATTATTTGTGTTGAAATGTGACACCATGCATTCTTGTAAAAAATACCAATTTAAGAAGGATTCTGCTACCTCCGCCTTCTTACGTGCAATTTATCAATTTTGTCCATAAAAACTATGTACAAAATTTAGAACAAACAGAAGTGCGGTTTAATTCGTTGATAGCATTCCCGAAGCAGAGCACCTTGTTGGGAGAGAGCATGAATTGAAACATGTTGAGCATTGGTCACTACGGCATTTCTACTGTAAACCGTGATTGTTCAAAACAAGTTTATAGAAAACAAATTACACTTATTAGGAGTAGGAAACACTTCTACATGTTTCGACTTTTGTCTTTAGCCATCTTCATGAAGTATCAATAATAAACGCTTATACAGCTCTGTACCTTAGAAGGTAAAATATATAACAAATGTAACAGACCATTAAAACGTCTATGTACAGTGTTATATAAAAATTGTTTTATGTTTGTCAATGGCAAGGAATATATACAATATTAATATCAATATACATACTAATATATATTATAAATATTTGCTCCAATTTGTTGGAATAAAAATGGATGTTGAAGTTTATGGCAAATTGTAGACACAATCCCACACAAAGGTCACGCGGATTTTTAACCTCCGGTTCAGGTAGCGAATCATCTCTTTAACGACCTTCGCCACCTGGTCATTGCTCTGGTACAGGAATAGTAATTTCTCACATCAGTTCAGTGAAATATTACATGGAACAAGAGACATTAGTAACGGCAGACAGCGTAAGGCAAGGCGGGCCATTGACACGCACTGTAAAAACAGCCGCAACAACAAAAAAAACACCAACAACATCCAGGGTCAACAAAAAATACTGCTACAACAACAAAAACAACTAATAATAATAACAACAATAATGTACACTGCACCACAGTTACCGACAGCTACAGTAATTCATTTCTTCTTAAACTACGAAGTCAACATGCTACTCATTAACTATAAAGAAAATTATGAGAATAAAAAATAAAACAATATATTTCAATTACATGGCAAATCAAATAAAGTAGTACATGTAACTGTAATTACTGCAATTTATTCCCTGATAAGCTTATTTAAATACTAAGGAATGGAACAACCGATTCAGTGTGTGTATGATCGACGTCGCTAACTAACAGACACCAGCAGCTGATGCGCATGCATGAAGATACATATTATTCATACAGAGCCTACACAAGTTTCGAGTACGAATTTTGGTTCAACGGTATCTAAAAGGGAACGATAAAATGTGAAACACAGGCACATGTTTAAGAATACAGCCCACATATAAGGACTATTATATATATATATATATATATATATATATATATATATCCCGCTCACGTACGACGCGATGTTGTGTGTGATACAATGAATTGGCATAGCTGTAATGGGTGTGGGAGTGAGATAACTGCAAACTTCCTTTGGATGCCATCCAGTTTGTTGATTTCACTAGGAGAAATAGAATTCCCGATAAGAGAATCTTACTGTAATTTAAATCTAATTAAGGTAAAATATGATATAAATAAAGGGGAGAAGAAGAGGAAATTACAGTACCAATAAGATCCAGGAACTTAATATACTGAGAAAACGCATAACCAACATTACGTAATAATTAAAAAAATGTATAAGAATTCCAGGAATTTTAATACAGTCAGAAAAATGTATATAAAATTCACAAATTTTCATTCATAAAGCAGTGTGTTAATTTTTTTTTCAGCAGGAAATATCTTGAGTTTTATTAATGAGGGTTTTAATTAAATCTTTATTGCACTAACGTTGTTTAGAATGCAGTAGACAGAAAGCGTTATGCCGTTTAGGGCACCCAAACTGTTGATATCATCAGCAAAATAACGAACACCTAGAACTCTCAAATGAACTGCCCGAATCAAATACGATTATACCAAAAGTCAGGGGAACCAAAAAAAGATCGAATTCAACAGAGGCGAACAAAGGACAGAAATACGAAGCTAACCTTGCTTTTTGGTTACGTATGAAACTAATATGCATTAATATTAATATTAATAAATCCTAATGCATTAAATTTATGAAGCAAGTCATGAGGAGATCACAAGCACTGCTGCAGCCCGGACACTATTCCAGCCTAACCGCACCTAACCTCCAGTCTACAGGAAACCAAGAACGAAACAACCGATGGTGTTATCAACATTACAGTCGCGAGCTCCTGATGATGGGCATAGTAGTGCCCGAAACATGTCAAGCCTATACGAAGTACAATAAAATAACAAGTGGCATGTAGTTGGTGTTTATTCTTCTGCACGGTCCAATAAACATCAAATTCGCACCCAGGTATGTTTGTTTCTTGTAAAAGGGGGAACGCTTGCAGCTTGATTCTATAAGTTGGAATGGTAATATGGTAACGAAATTAGAGTTTAAGTAAAATAATAACAATAATAATAATAATAATAATAATAATAGCAGATTTATATATTTTTGACCTTGAAACAAACCACCTGACACAAGAATCTTCCTGATAATGTGTTTTACGGGAAGATCCCGTAGAGTATGGGAAAGATAAATCACACTTATTCAGTCTAACACAAAACAGGTTTATTTTAATTCAATTTGTTAGCGTGACATGTCAAAGTAAGTAACCGAATTGAAATAAATTTCGAAGTAAAAAATTTAATTACAATAAACCTTTGTTGTGTTAGAATGAGTACGTGTGATTTGTTTCGTAATAAACACATATGATTTGTTTCCATAAGGATTACGACACCGACAATACACACATGTTGATAGAAAGCAATCCGAGTCACTAACATCATTTCACATGTGATTTTAAACTCACGCCACCTCCCAGTCACATGCAATATCGTTCAGATCAACCGATATTGGGCAAGAACGACGCAACACATTCTACCAAACCGCTGCATTCTCTCTTCTACTCGTCTACTGAAAAGGAACTTCACCACTTCTTGACTTCATTTTGTTTCATCTATTTTGTAAAGTCAAAAAACTAACTACAAACATCGTGCAATGCGAATGTAACTTTAGTTAAAACGAAAATTAAAAAAAATATGTCAGTGTAGCAAGAAAGGAAGGTTCTTTTCTTAAACATACTGGAGGCACAATTCGGCGGTAATGGTTTATCCTTAGGAGAAATATATAAATCTCTTCTTCGGAGAAGTTTTAGAAGAAACGTGACTGTCGTGGACACACATTCCATTTCGTAATTCACGTTTTTTAAATTTTTTAGTGCACTAAATTCTTAAATTTGTTAGTAAGAGTTAAACGATTCTCAGGGTAACGGAAATAGGACTGTGCGCAGAATAATATTGAGCAGACACTGGAAAATGCATTTTTAATGTTATTGGCATGGAATGAAAACTTTTTCTTCGTCACTTAGCACACTTTTCTATTACAGGGATAAGAGAGGTTTAAAATTGAATTCATAATGCTCTATTACGTGTATGAAATCTGCTTCTTCAGCAAGCTCATCTTTCAGTGCCTCGCAGCTGCGAAATTCTTTTATGGATTTTTCAGTCTGTCGCTCTTAACTTTCCTATCCTAACTGCGGCGTATCTTGGGCAAGCTGCTTTAGTCTTAACACTTGTACGACACAATGTTCATGCCGTGTGGAAAATCTGATTAAAAAGGAGCATTTTCTACGTCTGAATGTTAGCACATTTAGCGTGTCTGAAGTATAGAATTCTGTATCAGTAAAGGTGTTAAACAAAACTATTTTTTTTTAGGTTCAAAGTCTTCGGGGGATAAGAAATAACAAATCCTTAATTTTTTTAGGCCTAAAACAAAATTCTGATTTTAAATTATGGCCTCTTACTTTGATGTATGACTAAAATATTAATCTTTTACACATAAGAGGTTTAAATAATATCCATAAACTCTCCGTGGCCTTAGTCCGCACGCGAACTATACCGACAGAGCGGCCGCCGCCGGTCGGCGAAGTTAGTGCCAACTTTTGCGGATAGAGGGGTGTCACGTGGTCAGCGCAACGGGTC
>Ga0123352_10003499_pt1 | contig 22736 bp, 9 predicted proteins | sample TergutLab28metaG_FD_89700 | JGI IMG/M metagenome (GOLD analysis project Ga0123352, IMG submission 89700) | Labiotermes labralis P1 segment gut microbial communities from Petit-Saut dam, French Guiana - Lab288 P1 | ecosystem: Host-associated > Arthropoda: Insects > Digestive system > Gut ...
CCTATACTCGGTCACCAGAGCCTCGTCTGTGTTAACAGGGTCCGCCACTCGAAGGTGAGGTTGGTGCTTGGGAAGGAGAGGTTATATTAGCTCCCAAGGAGCGTCACATCACTTCCCCTTAGATCCCTTTGAACTTGCTATAACCATCATTTTTCATTTTACACCTAAACAACTCTGGTACGTTTTCGTTTCTGTGTTTTCAAGGATGGCACAGTCGGTATATCGACTCCCTACGGGCTAGACGATCGGGTGATTGAATACAGGGGGGGGGGCGGAGGGGGCGTGGACCGAGATATTCCATGCCTGTCCAGACCGGCCCCGAGGACCACCTATCATCCTATACCATGAGTGCCCAGTCTGTTTCCCGGGGTTAAAGTGGCCGGGGCATGGAGTTGACCACCCACCTCTATCTAGCGCCAAGGGTAACTGTAGAGTAGAGCTATGCCTCTACACCCCTTCTGTACCTCCATGGCAGGTTGTAGGGTGAACCTCACCTTTTAACTTTTTTTCTGTGTTTTTAAAGTGTCACACGGAGGCAAACATTCGGATGAGATATAGTTGCACGATAATGCGTGCACTGAATGTACCGTGGTAGATAACAGGTAGGGATTTAGCTACCCAGATGCCAACAGGTATATTGTCATTATATTAAATCCGGGAACGATACTTAATAATGTGACAGCTGCATTTCCTTACACAGTTCACTCAGTTCTAAGTTGAAGATCATTGAAGTTGTCTGTTTTTATAATTTTCTACACTGCTGTACTTCGACTGCAGAAAGAGTGGCACAGTGTTCACTGTCTGGACTTATCCGAAGTTCGCTATCGTTGACGCTGAACTGCATCCATGATTTCATGCACATTGTACGTAAACAGTTCGGAAGATTGCAATTATTTCTTATAATTCTGACAGTTTCTTCTTTTTCTTGTAGTCACAGTCGAGATCGATTCTGGGGATATTTTTCTACCAAGACATTTAGTATTTTGATGCCATACATTACAGAATGCATTGCAGCTTTAATCAAATGGCAAGGTGTCTTTGATTTGTCCTGAGTATTGATGCCAGTCGTTAAGGAAAGAGAAAAATAAAAAAATTAATTAAACTTAACTTTGGTCATTAATTAAAGCCACTGTCATGCATACATAAGACACTTTTTTTTTAATTTTCATGTTTGACGAATCCCTTTCAACTGCCACAGATACGTCATCGAACTAAAGGTCTTTCATTCTTTCTTCCTTAGTCTGACCTCTTCTGCCTACTCGTCGCAGGTGTAAAGGGTCATTTTTGCATTTGATCACACTTAATGACACACACACACACACACACACGGTAGGACTGCTCTGGACGAGGGATCAATCCTTCGCAGAAACCTCTACCTGACAACTCCCGACATTCACAGGAAACAGACATCCATGCCCCCGTCGGGATTCGAACCCCCAATCCCAGCAAGCGAGTGGCCTAAAACCCACGCCGTAGACCTTGCGGCCACCTGGATCGGCTCGAACTAAAAGTGTGAATGATATGTGAATGATTAGTGAAGGAGCTGTGGGGCTGGCCTTTGGCCCAATTAAAAGCAGGATCTCGTCGTTTCTCATCGTAGGCCGAACAATTCCATGCCAGGTTTGGCCTACAACACCAAATGATATTGCCAGTCACTGCAGTTCTGTCGTAACTGGACATAATTATGGTTGTATTCGAAAAAGATTATACTAATGTGGCAATGGCTTCCTGTTATAAAGGCGAAGGATTCGGCGCTGCAGACTGACTACGATTTGGACTGCACGAGCCAGGACACTACGACTTCCAGCAGGGGTAAGAGAGTTTACTTTTTTCCAAAGCATCCGGACTGGTTCTGGGGCTCACCCAGCTTCCTATTCAGTGCGTGCCAGGAGTGGCTTCCGTGGGGGTAAAGCGGCCAGGACGTAAAGGTAACTATTCATCTTCATCAAATGCCGAGGTTAAGTATCGGCAAGCTATACTTCCACTTACCCATGTGCCTTCATTTCGTGAACTAGGACAACTTTGAATTCTCGTAATACCGACTGGTTGGTGGGAGTCGGAGAGCATTTCGAATTCCCCGTCATTTTGCGGCAACTTCTTCGCCACCTACGTACGGCGGATAGTCTAAACACTGTACTGCAGGCACCACCGACAATATGCCTTACTTCCGCAGCCAGCTTGGTTACTAGAGGAATTATATTCTCCATGAACATAATGAGTTCAGATTAGACTTACAGACCGGTTGTTAAATCATCTCCAGCCGTTTCAAAGGCTGCCGTTAAGCAGCTGTGCGGTAGTTAATAAATGTGTTCACTTTTGTGAATTTCCCTGGTACCCTCCTGCACCCCATCCCTGTCGTCTTAGAACGGAATAGCGAACACCGTGCAAACATTTATTACAAATAGACGTTTCGCGAAATTAGAGTAATAGTAGTAATTAGTGATTACTTATTTTTCAAGAAAGTGAGTGCATGGGTAAATGTGGTGTAACGATTTTGCGTTCAGCCTACCGTTGTAGTTCGCTCTTACTTTGCTGCTGCTTCTGCTATTGGTTATGTCTGCTGACGCTGTTACATTCTCGAAGATAAGATAGTTGAAGCATGAAACATGATCCTGTATCGACGAACTTTATTTTTAGGACGTGGACCAGGGTGTTAGAGCACAGTGCCTTCTTACCTGGACACTTGTTGGACATGCTTGATGAGCTTCGTGCTATGATGCCTTTAGCTTCTGAATGGGGGCCTGTGGTTGGTATGTACTGGACAGCAAACTGAGTGCAACCTAAAGCCTTTCTGAACACTGTGGTATAGGTATTGAAGTATAAAGTTATCGGAGGCTGTGGTCTGATTTAAGGCTTGTTGAAACATTGAAGTTGTGGGCTATTTCGCTGGTTTTGAAAATTATTACAGATAAAGATCCATTTCTGGCAGTAGAGACATTCTGCTGTATGAAGCCGCAAAAAAGAAATAGGGAGTAGAAATATTGCGCTGCAATGAGGAATAATTTGTGTAAATACGTACTACGTGGAAGGATTTTTCAAGTAATCGTTTAAATATAGCTGAGCTCGTCGTTTAGATTCGTTTGCCATTTTTTTATAAATGATTTAAGCAAATATGGGGTCTAGATTATAGTTGGAATGGCGTGGATGTGAAATAGACATGGTAAATCCTATCGTATATGGGAAACATGGAACTTGATTGCAATTCGTTTAATTATGTCACAGATGAACAAAACGTGCGCTCAGATATGCATATGCTTTCTGTATACCCTGACGTATGCACTAAATGCATAGTAACGACTGTAGGTGACGGTCTGTGGCAATGACGATGCTGTGCCCAGCATCTCCTACAAGCTCTTTACGAGGCTCTCGTGCTTTTAATATTGCTTAAAAATCAGCACTCCCTCTTGTGTTCCGACGTGAGACGTAGCTGAATTCTCTCCGCGTTATATGTGCGCAGAAGAGGCCCGTAATGACGTTGGTTAGCGATCACTTGCGTGTTCACAGTGACGCCTCTTCACTTGATACGAAACTTGGCTCAGCCAGGAAGCAATATAGACTCTTCAAGAGGGATGAAGTTGTCTTTCTTCCACGTATCGCCATTGTGTAGGTTGGTAAGGTCGGTAGGGGTGGGTTTGTAATATTGCCAAGAGAAGGGTGACAGATGAGGCGAAGCCCCATAACATCGTTGGTAATGAACATTTCTGAATGAGGGGATTATGAAAGAAATGTAGGGTGGACGGGATGAGCTCTTATATCGGTTTTACTGCGTGAATTGGAAGGTCGCGCGCTTCCATATCTATTAAAATGGGCTTTGATGCCTCTGTAACCACTTGCTGCTGCCCGAGCCTCGTGCTTTTAGATACGTGTGGAGAGAGTTATGCGGAGTAGAACGCCCGTTGACTGTACTTTTAACAGTTCGGTACTGTCGTCTGAGGATGGACGTTATACGGCAGTCTCAAGCACGGTATCGGCTATTATTATTGTTTCGTGGCTCGCATAGCGGCAGTTGCGTTATGTGTTTATTTGTGCCACTCTTTGCTGTGTACTGACCAAAGGAATGATTCATTTTGTTTGTACACGTCCCTGCCTTCCAAGAAGTGAAAAGAATGCATACATGGTAAGGTACTGTCGGTTTGCTGTTTTGCATCCGTCGCTGACGCCATTTTTCATTAATTTCTCTTACAGATAAATTGTCGACGGTGCTAATGGAAGGTGGAAGAACTGCATGACGCCTGTTTATAAACTATGTCGTCGATAAATCGCAGTGGTAGAGACTCTGCATAGAAGTGTGAATGATCAGGGCCATTTATTTCGTCCAATATGCTTATATATAGACTCAGAGACGTGTGAGATTCCAAGTTGTACGACTCTTTTAAGCATACATGTCGTAGTGCCTGATCACATATTCACCCTCACATCCGTTTAAAGCTGTGACACTAAGAAACTCTGCGTTTTGCCATACACAGTGCTAGTGTCACCCATTCGGCAGATGTACCAAACTGCGATTATACACCATTATTATACCTCTTTGCAGTGTACTGTGCAGTTTTCCATCTTATTTGTCGCTGTCTGTGACGGGGGAACTTATTATATCAAAGATAAGCTCATTCTAAGGCTCAAACTGTCGTTGTACATTATATTAACGTTTTACATTAAGAAGTTGTTTTGAATTAATGTGCTCGAATTGGGTCAGTTGACGTCAGAAAACTGTCTGCACTGTTTTGCTTAATAACATCTCATTGCTTGAGATCTCTGGTGCCGTAATGTATTAATATAGGGGCCGAATGTCGTATTTGTCTCTTCAGTTTGCGTTGGGTAGTCGTTAAACTCAAATGAGGCGTTTTGAAGTAAAGATGCAACACTTAATTCCCGTCTACTCAAGGCGCTCCGCTCAAATAGACTGCCACATCACAAGCAGAGTGCTGCAATGATCGATACGGGAAACTTCAGTGCAGTAATGTACAGTATGTTGCGAAAATATTTACTCACCGCGACATATTCCGTTCCCAGTCAACAAGTTAATGTTTACTATGATCAGCTGAATGGGTGCAAAGTTAGGCACGCCCCAGTTGATTCCTAGATGCGTCCTTCGCGAAGTTCCAGCTTGTAATTCCTCTTATACCCACCATTATTTATTTTGGATGTTTCTTTGTTTCCTCTCCACCTCTACCTAGTGTCGAGGTAAAGAACCTTTGGAGTTATACATCCACTCCTTCATATTTCGCAAATTGTTGGTCCTTATGCACAGGAACGGCGTTTTACCTTTACCTTATTTGTTTCGTGTTGTCTGTTTAGTGCTAAAATCTTATATGGGAGTTACATAACATTTAACACTTTGCATTTTGTACTTATTGTGCCTGAGCGTCCGCGACCTTCTGGTAACGCAGTTATTTTTGAGATGCAAACTCTTACAGTCATTACATTACACTTTGGTCGTTCTGTATTTCATTTATCTCTGTCTCCATCAGCAGGGAATTGTCATAATTCTCAAGTGATGGAGACAGCTTCTCTTCCAAACGTTGTCCCTCAGCCATCTCTGACAGTGATCGCTCGAAAGGGGTTTTACCACTTTTTGTCGCCACTCGACATTCCGTTTAGTCCTACATTATCGACAGTCGCTGTTACAACTTTCCCGCAGTGCAGTATCAGAACATATTAGGTTAAAAGTCGCCTTTGCTATGGGTAACAGCACAATAGCGTAATGGGTAGCGAGTGAGACCACCACAAATAATAGGGAGTGGCTAACTGTTAATTTATTAATAATACAAGATGTTTTGGCCAAATGGTTGCACGCAAAGTAACCAATAAATATGAATCAAAATTAGCAAGGAAATTCTGTCAGGTTGCGTTGTCTCTTTATGCAGCTGCATTCCTGCTGCAGTTGAAACCCATCATGAGGGACTTAGCAGTTCTTGTTCCTCGCCCTGTAGTTTAGGTTAAAGAAATACGGGAAGATTTGATGGGGACCGCATGTAGCACGAGTGGAAAATGATAGACATGCATTAAATCTCTTCGTCGGAAACCGAGAAGTAGGTTACTTTGAAGACCCACTTGTAGACGGCGCTATGTGACAGTGGTTGTTAAGGATATATGATTTTGTGTGTGTATGTGTGTGTGTGTGTGTGTGTTTGTGTGGATTGGATTCGCCTGGATGCAGACAGGAAACAGTTGCGGGCTGTTGCTTACATGGCAATGAAAATTACTTTGACATTTTGGTGTAATGCTGGCTGCATATACCAACACCACCCACACACACACACACACACACACACACACACAGTTCAGGACGGTCCTAAATGAATTCCTAACTGTACGTTCTCGTTACCAATGACCAGTAACATCCTGCCACTGGTGTAGGTGTTTCGTGCATGCTTAGTGTTTGCTGTTCGTTGTACACTGTAAGTGACGTGGCCCACATTTTCAGTGGTGCCGTTTACAATGCATCTACTAACTCCACGTAAAGCGCTTGCGTTGTAGCTGTCAGTTCTAATTGTATAGTATTGTTGGTGCTGCAGCGTCAGTGTGAATTGAAATACACCTGCTTTGTTTCTGTATTTATTTCATTTGTGGACTAATTACGAATTTTTTGTTTCTGCGCAGTACGCCGTATATTGAAATGTGTACAATACTTTGATACGTGTTGTAAATGTGGTTCAGTTTACTGTTATTTTGTTGACTTTGTGTTATTTTTCGATTATTGGTGTAGATAATGTAGGTCGGCTGCACTGTACTTGCTGAAATAGAAGTACTTATGTAGTCATTTCAATATTCGTATCGTTTTGGCCCAAAAGGAGAATGAATTAAGTTGTTAAACTGTAAGTCTGAGTTCTTTAGAGTCAATTGCTGACAGAGGGGTCAAATTAATATGACTGTATCGTGCTGGACGGGCAAGCGTGGAGAAGAGAAATTCGCACGGGGTTTGATGGTAAACCCGAAGGAAAGGGACCACTTGGAATAACTCGACGTAAGTAGCAACAAGATAATATTAAAATTAATTTAAGCAACGGGGGTGTGAGAAAGTGGACTGGACTTATCATCTAACTCTGGATAGGGACAAATTGCGGAATTTGTGAACGAGATAATACATTTTTTTATTTTCATTAGAATAGAAAGGGGGGGGGGATATTTTGTCTGGCTGAGGAAGTTTTACCCTCTTAAGAAGGTTTCTTATCCAGTAGTTACTTAATTGCTCAGTTAGTGAGTGAGTGTGTTTGACACACAGAATACACCTGTATTTTCTTGGCCTGCACAGCATGCGTTGCTTCACCCGTATACATTTTCATATCTTGGGGTGCATGCGGTGTTCTTATAGATGTTCAACTGCAACAGTGATTTATTAATGATAATAGTAGTCTACTTTTAATTTATTTACAGTATGACCATGAAAAGGACGCAGCTCTTCCAGGTTTACATGTGGACTGGAAACATCATGTGTAGACGTAAGATTCTGACGATTGGCTGTCTTCTCGTATTCGGTGTCTTTTGCATACCGAAATGATGGACAAATTCCAGAGACCTAGTAATCACAAGTGCAACGTCCGTTTTCAGAATCCTTTAGAACTCAATTATATCTACGGCACGTGGCCTCCCGTTTCCCGTGCTCATAAATCGTTTTTATAGACATGTGACAGGACTCTATGTCGCAAGGGCTGTGCATATACAAGATGCCATCTACGGCACGCATACTTCCATGCCGTGAGTGAATGTTGTCACAAGCCCTGCTGACAGAGCTCCTGCAGTGGAAGAGAGTACACGAAGTAAACCACGCCACCACCTTGATGGGCATCTACACGTAAGAGGCTCTCGAATAAAGAAAACAGAGCTTGCGGAATCCTGAAATTTGCCACACCAACGCCGATGTGTTTAGTGCGGGTTTATTTTGACTTATCGCGTTGGCAGTTCCCGTATAAGAGAACTTCCCTTTCCAACAGAACCTAGTAAAGTAGACTTAGTGGACTGCGTGGAACTTCGCCGAGTCCTGCTATCTCTTCACTGGATTCTTATTTGTGGCTCTTTCTGTGTCTGGCGTCTCAATTCTATGCGTCACTGACAGCGCTACGTTACGGACCACTAACACCTGTACCAGAAGACTCATCATCAAACATTTCTAACACATACATGTTATTCGAAGAGGGGACGAGGTGGCGGATATTGGTTTGGATGCCTCTTGACTCTTTTCAACCCGTCCTCAAAGTAAGTTACAGCGCTGCAGCTAGGTAAAGGAATTTAGAACTTTGCTAGGTACTCTGATGGTACGTTTAGATTGCCCGTTGGTTATTTGGCTCTCTGTGAGTATTTTTGAAAGTTTTTTTCTTCTCGCGCTCCCTTTCTGTTATTTTAAAATCGCCATGCCTACTCACTTTCCCAGAAAAGTTTTGTTTTTTGAACATTTTCGTGAAAAGACGTTTTTTTATTTTTACGCGTTTATTTGAATGAGCTCAGTGCCCAGTGGGCCTATTACGGGGAAATGACGTCTGTTTGTACCCCAAAATTCAGTTCCACCGATTTATTGTAAATTCTGGGGGCAAAGCTGGTTTTCCTCCACCATGTGTTTGGATCTCCTGGCTAGGACCCTCAAGCTGCCTGCGGGTTGAGAACATTGATGCTTGGCAGAGATTATCCAGTTCCTAGTGATTGGAAATCACGGGTGACTTCTTGAGAGTGATGCGCAAATACACTTTTGTTGTGACTGCTTTTAAAATTTTGTATTAATTTTAGGATAAACCGGTAACTTACTAGTAGCACTAAATCCTCAAAGGAATATAGAACTAAGCCTGAAATTTTTCAGGAAATATTGATTAGTTCTTAGGTTACTTAATGTCTCTGTATCAACTCTGGTGTTCATAACGGAAAGTGAGAGGGGACGGTGTCCGATTAGTTTAAGTGAACTGTCGCTCCACTTTCAAGAGACTTTCCTCGAATTTCTGTTAAGAATAAGAGCAGAATCACGGATAAGCGCCCCCTGTAACCCAGCATTCTAACTTAATGAAAATCGGACGCCTTTACGATAATGAAAAAGCGTCTCGATTTTCAAACGGTTTAACACAGAAGCCGGTCACATACATGGAGCAGTCTGTAAGAGCATCTCTCAAACAGTTCGTGGAAGGAGTTAGTTGTACATAATTTGCATTACTCACAAACCGTATGTGACATTGAAAGAACATTGAAGAGATACGAAACAGTGTGTAACTCATCTTACACGGTCTAAAACCTTAGCTCTTTGTTCTTACGCGGTGGAAATATTATGGGATAACGTTTTATTTAGACGACGCTGTTCGATTTTTTTTTAAATTGGGACACGAAACGTTTGTGGACGTTTGAGAAGAGACCGTGTACATGTCCTGGAGTACTGCGATATGAAGTTATAGGTTAATGCACACTGTATTCGTTGAACAATGTAGATGATACAGAAACTGACAAAAGCATCGGAATCATTTGAATCTGTCTTGTATTGACTGACTGACGGTTTTGTAAAACCGTACTGCCAGCTTTACGGAAAAGGCGCTATATACTGAGCAGAGTGACCCCGACTTTCATGCCATTTGTGTGTCATTATATCAGGTTGTTGTGGGCAATACATTTTATGAATTGTGCCAGGCAGCATGCACTTCGTGTATCTTGGAGTGAGTTTTAACGTTTCATGACAGTGTGACATGTTTGCGAGAAAATTACGGTGGAGTTCCTTTTTTTACTTCGCATTTAATTTCTGTCAACATTGATCACAGGATGTCTAATGGCGCGTTATGCGCAGCTTATAGCCTCGTCTAATTTTGTTCGCGTAATTTCTATTGCAGTCTAACAGAGGTAATTGCAGCTAGTCACAGAGGCGCATTAAAATTACAGCTCGTAAAAAAAAAATGTTTCTGACGCTGCTTTGTACAGGGTGATCTATTGAAAACCATATTCAAACATACATCAAGCTTAATCCTTTCAGTTCCTTATAGTAAATATACACAAATCTGCCTATTTTCTATCTATCTTTCTATGTACCTATCTATCTACCTACCTACCTACCTATCTATCTATCTAACTACCTACCTACCTATATATATAACTTCACCACGTGTTTCGGTGGATGCTGGCAATGACCTCCTCAGGTTCTCAGACACGTTTTACTTACACCCGATGAGTAGATTATTAATACTGTCTGAAGTTTTTTTCTACAAATTGCCGACATTGCAAGCCTGATGAAACGGCCACTACATGACTCACATTTCGACAGTACTATAATCATGATTACGATGACATTGAATCAGTTCTATCACACATTCCATCTGCCGTGTGACCGACGTGTGAAACACAGTGTAACGTGAATTTGTTTTATTTGTCAGTACGCTTTACATTTGAATACAGAGGATTTTCTGTATGAAAACGTACAGGGTGGGCCAAAAGTAGGTATACAGTATATAGTTAATTACTTTTGGCCCACCCTGTATGTAAGGGAAGAAGTACGAAAAGTCCCGTAGAAGTTTAAGGCACGGTTTCCCCGTGTTTCGGCTCCTTAGAAATCAAGCATGCCTGACAGATGGAGGAAGTGATTCCAACACCTACTCTAACATGCGGTAAGTTATTTTGTACATGCTGTACACATTACATGCGGGAATATAAAACCGTTAAGTTTGCCGTGTCTCTGGTTTCGGTTTTCAACTGAATTCCCATGATATTTCGAATGCCAAGTTTTCACATTTAATTCAGTGCCAGTATCAACACACTGTTACCATACTGTCAACTAGACCTTTGCTGAGGAAGTGATTATTTAGAATGTTGGTCTGGTAACTAGCTATTTTTCCTGAGATTTCTGTGGTTTCCCAGCGTCGTGTCATGTAATGAATATGGTAGGCTGGCCTCAATAAACCACCGCCTCACCCATACAGATTTTGATCTGCTCACCACACATAGTTACTTTTCAGTACTATATGAGGTTATATCTGTCACGTATGGCCTGGAAATAGCCGCATTTCTGTTCCAGACATCGGATATTTTTTCACCCTTAATGTAAAGGAAAATGGGCTTTATGGATTCTTCTCAGGAATTCCTATTCAATTTTTAAGCTCTGGTCTTCCGTTTGTATCGTTTACAATGGTATTGTATCCGAAAGTGATTGTGTATAGCCTAGAAGGAACCCATGCCTAATACTCGTTATAAACCGGGTTCGAATCGCAGCTGATAAAGCGACAGTCCTTAAAAGTTAGTGGTGGCTTTCCTCGGTCCTTTATCGGGCAGCGGCAGTACAATAAACGCCTGCCGCCGTATCTGCCTCCTTCCTGTCCGATTCGTGACTAAATCGTCTCTACATATCACTTCGTGACTTCATCAGAGCCGTATCTTTGTATCGATGTTCCTTGAGCAGTTTAAATCGTTTGAATTGTTTATTTTACGACGTTGTTAGTGTCTCGTGCTACATGTCATCGAATGATGAGATGTTTGACGAATGATGAATAGGAAAAAAATTTAGATGGAAGCGGTGATAGCTTGGAGCGACTGAGGAGAATCATTCCTGTCAACATTTTGAATGTGGTGTCTTAACAGCTTACGTTTTACGCAGTAACACACGATTGAGCAAACACAACATCAGTATGTGCGTCCATTGAATGAAGCTATCAGTACGGCCCCGACAGGTTTACAGCATCAAATGGTTATCTTGTGGGGCGACACATTCATGAACACATGCTGTGTAAATTTCTTTAATGTGACCTTTTATGTTTATTCACTGTAGGTGTAGAGGGTATTTGTTGCGCTTGATCACACTCAGTGTCACATACGCACTCGGTAGGACCTCGCGGGACTAGGAATCGGCCAGCCCCAGAGGCTTGTACTTGTACACAACACAACATTAACAAGGCACAAACATCTATGCTCTCGGTGGGATTCGAATCCCCAATTCCAGCAAGCGAGCGGCCGTAGACCTTCGCCTCAGACCTCGCGGCTACCGTGTTGTGTAATTACGTAGATTAAAATGTCTGGTAAACAATACGGGTAAAATAAACAGTATGTATATATATATATATATATAACGTATATAGACTTTTTGTGTATAAATATAATTCCAGTGCCTAGCTAGGCGCCGGATTTTATACCATTTTCAGTTATTCTCTCCATTCTGTAAAACGGCTATATTATTATATTATGTGACTGGTGAGTTGCTAAAAGAACGTAATGTAATGAAGGAAGCAATAATTTACTGAATCTGAGTCTTAGAAATGCTTGGCTGTTACGTTGCAATGGTTGTATGTAGTCAGAAGACGAGTTTGAAACGTGGCTGATTGATAGATGACCGAGATCCGAACCGGGCACCATTACACCAACCTGCTCGGTCATATTGTTTTGCGCCTGGATTTGTTATAAAAAGTTAAACGATGTCTTTGCCTTGTTTGAGCTACGAATTTTAACAACTTAGATTTCTTCAGATAAAACGTCTTGGCGTATTTCGTTTGCTCTCTGTCACTCCTCTTTAGGACTCGCGTTCTGTTAGCCGACATAGTCCAATAGCAGGAGCGTGAAGCCTTCCACGAAAGTAAAATAAAAAAATAAAGTAATAAACAAAAAGAAACTGAATTGACGCTTACGTAATGAAATCACGACTTTTCCCGTTCATATTTTCTGTCACCACATTACGGTGTTTTGAGTGGAAAATCCACAAAACGGAAAATAAATAATTGCAGCGTTCCTGCCCTAATCATGCAGACCGCAGGATTTTGTATTTTTATTGAAGTTCACAATTCTCGTTGGCGAATGTTTCTTCCGACTGATCTTCTTCTGCTGAAACTTTCTTTCTTATCCACCCACGTTGCTAACCAAGTCCCTGTGGTTATTTTCTCTTCTTCCTCCTTCGTTCGTTCCTTCCTTCGTACTTTACATTTCCGTTCTCGTCTACACCTTCGTATCTTCTGCTTGTCATTCGTTATCTTGAGAGTTAGTTTTATATACAGTACCGCCCCTAGCTTGCACCCTGTAGCCTATATATCACGTCGACGCAGCAGCGTTTTTATTACTATATAGTGAGGAAATTTGGCTGCTTCTGGGAATTGTTTGAATTGAAAACTACTCTATTATCCGCCTTTTATTTCTTACACCAATCTCTGGAAAGGACGGCGAACTACATGTAACTCTACAGGAATCGGAAGGCGAAATCTCATGAGCAATCTCCTTTTTTAGGCTTTTTTACAAAGTGCAAGTATCGCCTTGTATGGAGACCACGTCCGTCCGCCTGACCGTCCGTCTGTGTCACAGTATCAGCGAGTAACACGTTCATGGAATTTTTATTAAATTCGATGTAGGAGTTTGTTACAACAAACTTTTCGAATAGTCGTCGGTTTCGGGAAAATCGGTTCATTGACAATCATACATTTGTGTCCGTACTTTCCTCGTTTATTGACCGCTGTGGGTCAAATTAGGTACAAGAAATATCCACGTAATGCCAAGAAGTAACCGAGTTTCTTGGCAATCGGTGCATCTAATGCCATTCTTTTTCTAAGGACAAAAATAAAATTTTGCTCTCATTTTCTGCATTTCCTATCCGATCTGGAAAACATTCACTATTGGAGATTTCCACAAAAATTTTTTGAGTGGTGGTAGGTTTCGTGAAAATCGGGGCTGTGGGAGCCATACTTAGTTGAAGGTCGTAAGTGGGTTTTTTACGTACTTCAACATTCAATGTCACTTTTAGGTGAAATTCGACGTTAGAATTATCACATAGTCCTCTCGAGAATTTGCGAATTTCATGAAAGCATGCGCAGGGAAGATTATGTGTTTTTTGGGGGGGGGGCGTAAATAAAACTGTGTTTATCTTTGCGACCGTATCGAGAAATCGTGTGGCAGTTTTCAAGTAAAAAACACATTTGTATCGGTGCGCTGCGTCACGGAGTTATTTCGAATCCTGTTTTTTAAAACATACATCGATGTTGAACGCATGCTCGAACATGTGCATTCGGTTGTGGTGTGAGTGGAAGTTGTGGTGTGACGATGTTCCTTCCCGTACAGTGGACGGTTGAGCAGAAAAAGTGAATGCATTTTACTGTAGAAGACGGCGGGCTGGGTAAAGTTTAAAGATATTTGAAATGCTTTGTTTTCAATGAATATGTATTGTCTAGCATTTCAGAGTTGTAATAACGTAAACAACCGTTTAGGGTGCTGTTTACGAGCACGGCGTTGTCGTAGTGGCATTGCATGTCGAATGTTCATGAACTTCCCCGTCCAGTTTTCTGTTCTGTATTGTGCGTTGCCTGTTTAGTACCGACCGTTTGTGCGAGATTCCTGAGATACGCATTACGTAACTTTCTGCTGCAGTTGTTACTATTTTCACTATACATTCGAAATCTACCCAGTTCGAATTCCGAACTAGATCGGTGATCACGTTGACTACTCTTGTCCTTTATTTCATTTCTCGTACGAATGTCTTTCTGAATTCAATGGCAGTATTTGCCTATCAGTGACTCTAACGCAAACTTACGTTACCAATGAAGGGCACAGTACGTGGAATATATGTGTTGCCAGGGAGTCAAAAGTCTTCACATTGTTTTATACATTGTAAGATGTTGGCTTACAAGGTATAAGAATGAGTCGGAATATAAGCATTAAAAGAATTTGCCCCTAGTCTACACATTTTAGATTGCGAAGTATTAGATTTTAACGGTTTAAAGTGCAGATGTTTTATAGAAGATAGACCTACAAGTTTAGAGTGGGCAGTTTAGACCTACGTTGAATAATAATGTTTCATGTGCATTCTAAATAGCTTCTCATTATGTTGTTATTTCAACTGAAGGGAAACAAAATACAAAGTGCTCGTTTTCAGACGTCTGTTTTCAAACAAAATTCATATTGATACAGTGCATAGCGGTAGTACTGGTCCGACCTCGTAATTTTGAGCCTTTTTGTGTTGTCTGCTTTTGAAGACAACAATCTGGAAACTGCTAAGAATTATCGTGTTCTGTGTTTGGAGAAGCCTGTACCATTTGCTTAAAGGCGACCAGTTGATGTGCATAATACTGAAGCCTGTGTTTGACTGGGCAGATGACGGGCGGGTAGTCGGACAGATGCTTGAAAGTTTCAAGTGTGGGTCCGAAGCATGACAATTCTTTCGTAAACTGAGAAGGCATGACAGACATTTGTCTTTTTGGTAAATGCTTAGGGAACTCGCGAAGTCCTACTGCCACGTCTCAACAACCTCCCTTTGCTATGAGCTGAAATGTATCACACAAGGAAACCAATCTGAGGCTTCTGGTGATTGGGCGCTGCCTTGAAATCCGCCACAGTGGGCGCTATAAGGACGAGATGCTGTCTTTAGAACTTCTTGCCGCAAGTAGTATAAATACACATTTTTGTTGATTTTAAAACATTTTATTCGTGATTTAAGTCACTTTGACATGAGACCTGTCATACCGTAATGTACGTTTTGTACAATAAAGTGTTAATCTCGTCTGTCTATCACTTTTTACACTGTTAAAATATTCTCTGTTTTCCTGCCTGTACGATTTTTCCTTAAGTTACTTTCTAAACGAAAGGAATTTTGGGCCTGTTGGCTGTGGGTTTCCAACCCCTTGAGAGTGCGTGAAACTTTTGAGGTGTTTGCTTGACAACGTCCTATACGGGAGATCAAGGGACACGCGAAGGATAAAGTCTTGAGAACAATAACATTGTATATGGAAGGTCATGTTGTTGCGAAGTTAGTAACAGCCAGAGGAGAACAGAAGCCACATAAAAGGGTTTAAGCCCCGTCGTTAAGAAAGGATGAGTTACTGATACTTTGTATATTTCGCGCCGAAACGACTCTTTGTGTACCGTAGCTTAGAGTGTGTTAAATTTCCGTCTAAACAGAACAACCAAATTTGAGCAAATCGATGATGTTACAATGTATTGCGTAATTTACTCGGTTATAATAAACAAGAGATACATACTGAATTGTGTAAAGAAAAACCAACTTGATGCACAACTTATTCTTAGTATATTTCGTCAGCCTGTCTGTTGCCCTGGTTGGATTGGATTGGAACAATCCAACCAGGACAACAGACAGTCATCTAAAAAGAATAATAAGTGCCAGCTGTTGTATACATACGGTTTACTTCTTTATGATGGTCCTAGATGCCCCTGAAACATGTAGAGGTTGACGAAATATACTAAGAATAAGTTGTACATCATGTCGGTTTTTCGTTACACGAATATATCGAGATGCACGGTCAACAAAACATAAAAAGAATACATGCTGAAGTTTGGTCTGTGGGTGTCAACGAAAGCGACAGCTCAATAAACCGAGGAAGGTTTAAACATATCGGTTAAAGTGTGTTCCTCGAAGTTGATTGCATGTGCCCCTTATTGAAGTGACTCAGGAATGTGTAGAAGCGGAGGCGTTGGTATTAGCGACGTTCAATGTTCTAGTTCTGTTATCGGACGATTCCTAAATAAGCCAACACGAAAATTTCACCACCGGCTTTCTTCAGTTGGTTATGGGTACTTAAGGTATCGGGCAGTCATTGGATGGTGTCAAAGGATGATTTTCTCCTCACGTTTTCCACTTTTCGATTAAAGAAGATGTACAGGCTCGTTATTGATTATCGGTTACCAAGAAATGTTAATCTAATGCAGTCTTCCACGGCCACATACCTGATAAATACCTTGACTGCTTGAATGTGTCAGATGACTACGGGAGATGGTACGGCTGTGTCTGTGGTCCGGTTCTTGCCAAGTCGAATCGCCCTGTTCCGCTTTATGTGTATTACCTTAATCCCAAGGAGACGCATGAACGCTGGTAGTTTCGAAGAGTGCTCGACAGTGGCAATAAAACTGCTCACGTAATTCTGAATTTTATTTATGCGTTCCGGTATGATTAAATAAAACTCTTACCGAGTTTCATGCAACATTTTTAGTTAAAAATTGCGTAGTGTAATGGGTTGGAGGTCTCAGCATGTATACAACGTAACGTAATGTTGCGATACAACGTGCAAGCAGGGCAAATCTCGGCCTCTAGCTACCATATAGCTAGCCAGCCTCCCGGCCGTGATGTTAATGGACCAGTTTATTGGCGAATGAAACTAGGCAAGGCGAAACACAATCTCCAACTCGCTTCTCAGCGTTTTGCTGCCTGCGGTGCTCCGTTTTCTCAATTGGACGTTGCCGATGTTCGAGGCCGACGTATATTTAAGGGGATGGAGCATAATAGTGGCCTACACCAGTACACGACATATTTGGTGTACAAATAGTTTATGCTTTTTGCTTTGAAATTGTTTCTTTGTTACTGCATAAGTGAATGTGTAAAGTCCTTTGATTTTGAAACAGAAAGCCCTGTCAACTGCTATTCTTAGCTACGATTTTCAGAGATTACTCTTGTACTTGAAAAACACTACGAACTCATACCTCTGAATGTGCTCGCTGTCAATTGAGAACGTTCGTTATGGAGAGCTTGATGGAATTAGTAGTGCTGGTACCAACTGTTAATTTTTTATTATTAAAGGGTGAGACTGCAGTACTGACCGAAGCATTGATACGTCTCACTACCATTTATTGCTGCCACCTCCTCCTTCTCTTCGTAGATGCTAACGTATCGAAAACTTTTGTTCCTTACTATGTACATTAAACTGATCTATACTATTTTCCATTAGGACTCCTTCCGGTTAAATGTTACCCAAAGTTCCATGTTTATGGGCTCATATTGTGTACTGATTTTGGTAAAGTTTTTCGATATCTTCGTGTCTTTCTGTGTATGTATTTGTGTTCGTTGGTGTGTTCGAGGGGTAATCTTACAAGCATAACTGACGTGTTCCATCTGTTATTAGTAAGCTGTTGTTACATTTTTTGTTGTGTTTATGTACCTGTAAATACTCCATTCTCACGTGCCCATAGCAAGCAAATTGGTAGAAACACAGCCAAGAACATATCTCCTTTTTTTCCTACAGTCACATCTAATAAATGAGGTACTGTTACGTCGATACTCGTTGTTGGGTTTGCATGAATATAGATTGTGTGCTTTCGGAAATAAAAACTGCCGAGTTCCACCAAACTCAATTTCCGAATCACTGAGCTAAACTTATTCTATTAGCGAAAGTTACAAACGTTTGAAGGATCTGTTTTATTTAGGTGGATAAATTGTAAATATTCTGCATCGTGTGTTGATGTAGCTTCAAAATTACTGTATATGAGGGCTTCCTCTCCTCCATTCGTTAATACCATGTACTTGAGTTTCGAGCAACTGTGTGTGTGAGTCCTCACTCCTTTGCTGTCTGCGTCTTATCGTCCTTAATTTAAACAGTACAGTTTTTCATGTCTGCCTCGATATCAGATTCTTTAAGAATTCTACTTTTCACCTCCTGCTGTTGGAGAATTGACATCATATTATCGTTGTTTTCCGCAGACGTTTGTTCGGAGCGAATACAAAACAGCGTGCAGGCCATTGGAACTAATGTGCGACACACGATCTGTAGTTTATCAAGCTACTCTGTCCGCTGCACAGAAGGGCGGAAGTTGCCGTCCAGTGGCAGCATTTCTTTATTGTTTTAAGGAGGAATTGCATTGATTATTATTATTATTATTATTATTACTAGTAGTAGTAGTAGTATAAGTAGTAGTAGTAGTAGTGGTGGAAATATTTCCTTCTCTAAGTTATAATCAATTGTAACGAACGTCAATGTGTTCATATTGGTGATAAACACAAGGCGAAGTTTTCCCTATACACACCATGACGACGTACGGGGAATGGAGGTACAGCTGTTCTCACTCTTACGGTGGGGTTACATGTGAATAATACTCTCGAGAATCCCGCGACTATTTTCTAGAGGCGCTCTGTCACATATAACCGCCTATGGTCGCTGACTGTCGAAGGTCAGGGTATCCTCGCGGAGAGTCGTCTTGAGAGCATTTTCACTGTCAGTGTAGACACCGTGACGGTTCCTGTCAGCAGCACTCTCAACTAGAGCAGAAATATCGATATAGCCGCGAGTAGCTTACGTACAGTTGCTTAAATGGAGCCTGGAATGGTGTCAACCAAGGAGAAACAGCCAAGGTATAAGTTTGTGTGTGGCATGAATGGAGGTTTGGGGAAACAGGCACATTGAGTTATTAAGATCGCGGGAAAGGAAATGTGTTTCGTTTTTAACTAGGAGAGGCGTTAAACACTGCTTCGACTGAAGTGTGGCTGGAAGATCAGAAATAAAAGTCATCAGGAAAGGAAAAAATTGCCTCATAAATTGCGGCTTCTGAAGCTCGTCTAGCCGCCCACCCCTGTCATACAAGATAGAAAATAAAGGATGCCGAGAATAGGATCGAAGCCGGTACTCCAGAATGGAAAGTAAAACTAAGGCCTCGTTAACATTCTTTATATCGTGTTGTGTTTTGATGTGTTGTTAGTATGTTACCGGCTGCTTGGCAAATGAGCTGCTACCTGACATTTTTATCTGTAATCTATTTCAAACGTACGTAGCATTCTTTCATTTTACAGTCACGCTGTTTAGATACATGCTTGGGGTCGCTGCAAATGATAGCGTTTGTTTCTCTCACACACGGAATATTCGTGGAAGGTGCGAAAGAAACCGATTTAGAAAGAAAATTACACCTATTCAAATATAGATTTTGTTTGCAGTGCTGCTATGGGTTTTTATGCCCAGCTTTCTGGTTGCGTTGCCTCGCTCTGTTAATATCCGCTTTGTTAGCTGTTCGCCGCGCTCGGCTTGTAGAGCTGTGAGTAGATAGGTGTTTATTTGATTACGGCTCTGCTTTTGCCCAGAAAACGTTATCAGGTTACGCCTATGCAATCAGTACCCGGTGACCGTTCACTGCTATCCAGTAAAAACAGTTCCTGTTACTGTTTCATACTCTTCACACTCAGGATGTGCTCATAATTGTACCCCGCAAAGCCGGAAACCCATTTCAATTCGACAAGATGCAACGGCCCAGAAACACTGTTTACTGCACCAAGTCGCATGAAAGCTTCCAGATGATTCTGCTTGGGTTCTGATGGTAAATCCAATTCACGGGTGGAATATGTGCCCCGCCCCCATAATGACGGGAATGTAACGAGCGGCTGTTAGCAGCACTCGGTGCTGTGCTTTGTACGGAACCTTGACTTTTTGCCTATCAGGGTCGCAGCGTTCTTAGCATGTGGCGCGGCTTCTCTACAGTAGAGACATACGGCGTTTCGTCGTATGGTCACTATCATGGTCTTAGTAGGTTCTGATATTTAAAATTTTCTTTTTTAAAAAAATTATTTCCTCTTCTGAGATTTTACACAGCGTCTTACATTCATATCGTTTTTATGTGGGTATGTAAAACATTATCTTAAGTTCTGTCAACACCGCTTGCTAAAACAAGTATTATGCTTGGAGATGAACACTAAAGTGTACTGTAGGAACTTTTCCGTGTCTCTTTAATAATTGGCTTAAAGGAATACATCAAACCCAGTACGGCGTGGTGCATTATTTAGGGAACAGTCTTCCGCTATAAACTGGCATTACTTACTTTAAGTATTTTATGGTAATCATCATCGTTATCGGCGTCGAGAAAATGAACTTTGCAGTTTTAAGCTTCATGTCTTAATACATCGAAAGGGAGCTGTCAGTCTTCATCGCCATGATGACAATCTGTTGTCTTTATTAGTGCATATTTCTTTAAATTATATATTTATTCGAAACTCTCTGTGTTTGAGAGGAAAATATTAAGGAAAATATTTGGGCCAACTAAGGAACCCAACGGTATATGGAGAATTAAAACAAATAAGGAGTTGGATGAATTAATTAAACACCGGAACATAATGAATTATGTTAAAGCCCAACGATTGAGTTGGTTTGGATACACAAATAGAATGCCCGAAACCAGCATAGTAAAAAGAATACACAAATGGAAACCATTCACAGGAAGACCAGCTGTAAGGCCCAAGTCTAGATGGGATAATGATGTCAAGAATGATTTGAAAAAGATGAAGCTTGTGAAGTGGGCAGAACAAGCACAGGACCGCTCTAAATGGAAGGCTGTTGTCGAGAAGGCCAAGACTCTTTCAGAGTTGTAGCGCCATAGAAGAAGAAGATATATTTATTCGTGTTATAAGTTCTGTAACCAATTATGTATTATTATGGCACGATTCAGTTTCGCCCAGTACTTGATACTTTTAGTTTCATACGTGTATTTCATTTGTGATCTTGTCCTTGTAATGGCAAGGGAAGGTATTATAAATCTCATAGGGCTTCAATGCTCTTCAAGGATACTTTGTTGTTTAAATTGAAAAAAAAATAGTCTGTTGGCGCCACACTGCTGGGTTTGTTTGTATGGTGCCCCTGTTTCAAATTTTGAAACATGTTTACGATTTTTACAGTACTTAGCACAAACGTTCGCAGTCAGAGGCTACTCCACCGTCGCACTTTTGTTTTCCTATAATCACTGGATACAGCATGGCGGGCGCGCGAACTCGTTAGGCAGAAGCGACAGTACGGTCATTTACCGCAGTGCCTTGAAGTACAGGGTGGGGCATAAAGATCTCCGACTTTTCGAAGAGGTATAAAAATATGAAAGAAGCCATCTAGGAAAAAATTGAATATATTTCTGAAAAGCATATTAAAAACAGTTTTTAAATGGGTTTTAAAAATCAGATCAGACATATGGCGGCCGTCGTTGGCAACACATTGCTGAAGACGTTCCCGGAAGTTCATCATCACTCTCCGGGTCAGCTCAGGCGGAATGGAGTCGATTTCCTGTTGGATCCTTTCCTTCAAATCCTCAAGAGATTGAGGACGATGTTTGAAAACCTTTTCCTTTAGGTATCCCCAAAGGAAAACTTCACACGGGCTTAAATCTGGTGACCGTGCCGGCCACTCCACGTCTCACCTTAAAGAGATCAAACGCCCAGGGAACAACAACAAAGCCCCGGTGTTCACCGGTCCAACCCATTATGGCTGCTGACAATGGTAGAGGCTAACCAACCGCATGACACTACCCCCACCTCTCTACCACCACTACAGCTCGCACAGTGCCCCTTCGAAAAGTGGGAGATCTTTATGCCCCACCCTGTATATCTTGGGTAAATATGCAACTCTTGCTAAGGTAATATTTAATGGAACGTGTACTATCTACGTGGCGGGCGTCTGTGCATAAAAACGTCTTTACTTTTCGGTTTGGTGGCGATGTCATGTACCTACTATATATATATATATATATATATATATATATATATATATATATATATCTCAGAAATAAAGATCGCAAGTAAATTAGTGCATGTAAACACTGCATTACTCTTATTGTACGGTCGTGCTGCTTAGCAGCCTTGCGTGCGACAGCAGTGTTCGTCTGTCCCGGGGACTTTTTCCCATAAACCAGAATAGAATCAAATATTCTTCCATATAGCTGGCGCTTCCATGTGTGTGTGTGTTTGCCAGATAAGGCAGATCGGTTGCAATATGTCTTAAAATCCACGAGCCCTTGCACAGGCACTGCAAGTGATGAATGACCATGTCTTCACAAGTTGTTTGCTCCAGCCATCTCGAACGTTTTGAACTGATCTCTCTAACGACAATACTTGGGACATATAATGGTGTGAATTTATATTTATACAGTTTCCTTTACCTTGACATCTTTATTGTAAGTCGAGATATCCTCTTCAGCAGTGTACTTCGACGCCCTTCTTGTATTGTTAAACGTTAGGCAAAAGTTTAGATTTCGGAACCACTGGGATGTTGATTACAGTCCTCAGAATGTACGTGTATGTGTATATATATATATATATATATATATATATATATATATATATATATATAAATGTGAGA